>Ga0310811_10000204_pt1 | contig 85589 bp, 55 predicted proteins | sample YCmetagenome_FD_207642 | JGI IMG/M metagenome (GOLD analysis project Ga0310811, IMG submission 207642) | Soil microbial communities from experimental microcosm in Duke University, North Carolina, United States - YC | ecosystem: Engineered > Artificial ecosystem > Soil microcosm > Unclassified ... | reverse complement strand
AGCGCTACGGCAGGCTAAAGCAGGACGGTCTTGGCGATGATATTTTATCGGGAAACAGTCTTTCAATTGTTGGTTTATACCAGGCTATTTATGGTATAAATCCGCTGTACAACCGGTTCTATCTCGATCCGCATATAACATCAGAATTGGCTGGCACCGTTTTAAAATACAATTTCAGGGGTAAAAAATTGGATATAAGCCTCGGTAACAACAATTACTCTGTCGCCGATAAAATGTTTAAGGTGACGGCTCCTTCAAATTTTGGGTTTTATACTACTAAAAACCGGTTATCCTATTTCAACGGCAACAGTCCGGATGTTTCCCTGCAGGCCGCGTCGGTACAGCACTTGGCAATTACCATCGGTAACTGGGCTGCAGATAAAATCGAGTGGCAACAAAGCGCCACCAGGCCCGTTAGCTATGTTGTTCATCAGTTGAAACCCAATTCGTCTTATTCGTTAATGATCGACGGCAAACTGGTTAAAAAGATAAAAAGTGACCCGACCGGGAACTTGATATTAACTAATATACCCGGGGGGAGTAACAGGAGAATCGCCATTCAGATTTAGGGATGCCTGTCCACGGGTAATCTGTTAACCGTTGCCGATCTATTTCCGGTTATTTTTGTGGTTGCTTTTAGTTGTGCCTTTTGTTGCGCATTCGCTTTCCCTGGCCGCAAGCAGGTAGACGAGTGAAGCTGAACCATCCATGGTCGGTTCATTTGTACTATAATCGCCTGCATCATCATGATAAACAGCAAGACCCGATTGAAATTCAGCATATTTATCAGCGCCACTTAATATCACCCCACGCAGGCTATTGAAAATGCTGGTATATACCGGGCCATCAACTAATGCCCCATCCAATGGATAGTTATAAAGCTTATTGAACGAAGAATGCGGATTGCGTGGTGTATCGCCATTTACAGGCATCCCGTAAACCATACTTTTACCCCATGGGTTGCAACCAAACAGCCAGTCAAAACACGACTGCTCGAGTTGGGCGTAAGTTTGATCGCCGCTTAGTTTCCTGTACAGGTAGCACTGTATCGCAAATGACACGGTAAGATTATTGGAGCACCAGATAAACGGAATACCCCTGTAAAATGCATTGCCCCTGGCTTTTTTCCAAACCCTGATAATACCTTCTTTATAATAGCCTGCCAGGGCTGCTTTTTGGGCTGTACTGACATTTTTTCCCAGCTCATAATGGCCAAAGTTGTGAAAAGGGTACCATTGATAATGACGTGCGGTGTCGGCGCCCATCCAGGGTGTTACTTTTTCTTTGCGGCTATAACTGAGGGCCTGTTTTAGGTAAGTTTTATTATGATCAAGTTCGAATAAAGCCGCTGCAGCCAGTTCCATATCATCCACCCAATTATTCTCCTCGTAAATATAAGGCGACAATACAGATGCCGTTTGCGCTACGCCCGGTTTAGCCAGCCCATACCGATAGGCTGAGAGCGACCGTTGTGCAAGCAGGTGGGCAAAAGCGGCATCTTTCGATTTGTAAATATTTGAACCTAATGCAAAGGCACTGGTAAACTTGCCGGCTGTAGAGGCTGCGCCCGTACTGTTGTTTTTATATTTGCCAAGCCCCTGTGGTTTCCCTGTAATAAAATACACCGGGCGGCCGTTCCCCCTGCCATAACCGTAATCGACAGAATCCTTATCGGGCAAACGCATTCCGGCATGGTCGCGGTCATCGGCTATCTGGTTAAACATCCAGTCGGGCCTGGGATGCATTTTTAGTAACCATTGCAAACCCCACCTTGCTTCATCCAGCACATCTGGTATTTTATTATTCCCCGCTAAGCCATTAGCCAGGTGGCCATCAGTAAATACTTTTGGAAAATCGCGGTAAGCTGCTAAAAGGTGATAGGTGGCATTTGCCGACGTGGTAACGTATTGCAAATAGTCCGTAGCATCGTGCCATCCCCCTGAAACATCTATATGCGTATTTTCAGGTACCGGGCCATAAACAATATACCCATCCTTGGTATGGCATGAATCTTTAAGAAACGGATTAAACCCGCTTCTTTGCTGTCGCATATATCGCAGGATAAAATCGGCACTGCCTTTATAAACATCCTTAGATATCCGGAATACCGGGGAAATTATCTTTCCCTCCTTAATATAATAACTCCCCGGAATTTTAAATCCGCTAAAATCAAGCCGGTAAGCGGATGTAAAAGGGCCGTATTTTCCGAAATCGCGTCCGGGCTTTTTTGAAAATACTTTTTTATGAGTACCAGCATCGATAAGCTCAAAATCGACAACCGTATCAACCAATGACTTTGATGCAAACACAGCTACCTTGATACCCGCCGGAGCGTAACCCAACTGGTTTATCCTGATCCAGGCTGTTTGCTGATCCTGTGCCACTAACATACCAGGGAACGCCGCCAGGAAAGAAAAGAGAATCAATTTTTGAAATAAGTTCATTTAAGGCATGTAGTAAATGGTAAAGACATCTTGCTTTCAAATATTATTTAAGTAATTGATCTATTCTGCAAAAGCGATAGCCTTTGTGTTTCAACTGCCTGATAAGGAAAGGAAGGCGTTTATAAAATTTATCGTGCCGCCGCGGGTCGGTCCCGATATGAACAAGCAGGATAAATCCATTCAAGCCGTTCGCCGATTCATTTTCATATTTAACCACCGACTGCATAATGGAGTCGCTGCTTAAATACCGGCCGTCCATTCCGGGATAAGTGTAATCAGCATTGCTTCGTGTGCCGGGCGTAAAATTAACCAGTTGCAAACCCAACCGGCTTGTCCATGATGCTATGGTATCGTTATACCATTCATACGGCGGTAAAAAATACCGGGCGCTATCACGCGGGATATGCCATCTTTTCAGTTCTCCATATGCCTTATCAAGGTCGTCAACAAATTGCTTGTGTGTTACAAGTAAGCTATCTCTCTTTTCCCAATCGCAATACAGCAAATGGTTATCAGAGTGTACGCCCATATAATTGCCGTTGAGGATTAACCGTTTAATGATCTCACCGAATTTTTTGTTCCGGTAAAATCTCCCCGTAAGAAAAAAAGATGCGCTGATATGATATTTTTTCAACGTGTTCGCTATATAAATTCCCCCGTCTGCAAATTCATCCCCGGTAAAAACAATGGCAATTTGCCTGACATTTACATCTCCCCGGATAATAGCGCCGTGTGATTGAAAATATCTGCTACTATCGGCTTTATCCTCCGGGTATTGAGTGCGCTCCATGCACACCGGAGCAGCCGGGAAAGCAGGCGTACCGGCAAACCACAAACAGCAGACAAAAAATGCCCTCATCAGCTTTTTAGATTTAGAATACTTTCTATATTCTGACATTTAATCTACGCCTTTTTTATAAGATTACGAATATACCTCTAAAACGGGCAGTATAAAAAATTCGCTCTGACCCTGCGTCGGCTACCTGTGCGGCGAGCTTGTAAGATATGAAGGCAGCGGGAGACGCTTCTAAAAGTTTTTACGGTTTCAGCCTATTGGCGAATAAGCTACCTGGCTTAACTAAACTTATAATGTAAAAGCCGATAACTTTTCAGTTATCGGCTTTTACAAATTTTGCTCCTGAGGCTGGGCTCGAACCAGCGACCCTCTGATTAACAGTCAGATGCTCTAACCGGCTGAGCTACTCAGGAATCATTTTCCGGTTTGGAGTGTGCAAAAGTATGATTTCCGCCTTAATTTCACAATATTTGCGGAAAAAATTTATAAAATCATTTTTAATGAGTCTATTAGTTATTGGTACTGTGGCATTTGACGCCATCGAAACGCCCTTCGGGAAGACAGATAAAATTGTTGGCGGCGCGGCTACCTATGCCAGCCTTGCAGCAGCTTACTTTTGTGATAAGGTAAAAATTGTGGCCGTTGTAGGAGATGATTTCCCAAAAAGCGAGATCGAAGACCTCAATAAGCATCATATCGACACCGAAGGGCTACAAATTAAAAAGGGGGAAAAATCTTTCTTTTGGGCGGGCAAGTACCATAATGATATGAATAGCCGGGATACGCTAATAACAGATTTGAATGTGCTGGCTGACTTTGATCCTATCATTCCCAACTCGTACCAGGACTGTGAATTTCTGATGCTGGGCAACCTGACCCCCCAGGTGCAGCAAACCGTTATCAGCCGTTTAAATAAACGCCCGAAGCTGATCGTGATGGACACCATGAACTTTTGGATGAACATTGCATTGGACGACTTGCTTGCTACCCTTAAGATGATTGACGTACTGACGATCAATGATGAGGAAGCGCGCCAGCTTTCAGGTGAATACTCGTTGGTTAAAGCTGCCCAAAAAATATTGACAATGGGCCCGAAATACCTCATTATCAAAAAAGGTGAACATGGCGCGTTGCTTTTTGGCGAAGATAAAATATTCTCGGCCCCTGCCTTGCCACTGGAGGACGTATTCGACCCGACAGGCGCCGGCGATACATTTGCAGGCGGTTTTATCGGCTACATGGCAAAAGTTGGAACAGTGAATTTCAATAATATGAAAAATGCCATTATCTACGGATCGGCGTTGGCATCGTTCTGCGTTGAAAAATTCGGGACCGAAAAATTGAGGAACCTTAAACCGGAAGAAATTGCCGAACGCGTTCAGCAGTTTGTGAGCCTTTCAAAATTTGAGATTTTATAGACGTCGGAGATCCGAAATCTGATGTCAGATTGTTTTCTGACTTCAAATCAACTTTCCAATAGGTTCAAAATGGACAAATACCCATTCGTCATGCGGCGCATCGGGCAGTTCGTGGGTTAGGTCCTGCCCGGCCCAGTGCTCATAATGTTTGCCATTATGCCACAGCCGGCTGCGGCTCACATCGTATATCAGCCCCTTGTAGGCTATCCACACTTCGGGCTTGTCCTGCCCATTGCGAAGGGCCAGTTGCGACCGGGTATATAATGGCAATTCGCTCATTCTTTATTTTTGAATTGCCTAAAGTAAGCATCTTTAAACGTCTGAAGGGGACTCGCCGCAACAAAAAAAGAAAACCCGCCGAAGCGGGTTTCATTATAGATATATGTAGAGTCAATTTGTTTTATTAATCCTCGGCGTAAACCGGTTTTTTGATACCATTGTCGTAAGCTTTCAAATTCTTCTTCAACAGCTTGCGGGCCACGTGGATGCGGGTTTTTACCGTACCGATAGGGATTTCCAGGTGATCTGCTATTTCGTGGTATTTATGACCATCGAAATACATGGTAAAGGGTATGTAGTAATCTTCGGGCAGCCTGTCCAAAGCTTTCCTGATATCATCCATCACAAATTTGGACTCGCCTGCATTTTTGGTTGAGCTGAATACCAGGTTGGCTGAAGATATCTCGTCCGACTTGGTAACGAAAGTGCTCATTTTAACAAAGCGGCGGTAATTATTGATGAATGTGTTTTTCATGATGGTATATAACCATCCTTTTAGATTTGTGCCTTCTTTGAACTTATTATAATAAGTTATGGCTTTCAACATTGTATCCTGTACGAGATCGTTTGCGTCGTCTGCGTCGCGGGTAAAGTGAAGTGCATAAGACCTCAATGATGTTGCCTGACGAAGGACCATGGTGTTAAACTCGATTGCTGTCATTCTGTTAAGTTTTTGTACAGAGATTAATACAAACCTGATACCGTTATCTGCACATCACACAAAACAACAATGTTACGAAAGCCATACAGTGGCGTATTCGCAGGCCATTACCTCACAACCCAACGGCTTAAACTAATTACCTGACAAACAGTAATTTATTGAAATAAATTGACAATTATTTCCTGCGCTATAACGTTCATACCGGCCTTGAAACAAGAATAAAAAAAGCTGAAATTATCTTAAAAAGATAAAAATTTAACCGACAATGTTCACCTCGCGTTCTAATAAAACGCCAAATTTACTGTACACACTGTCTATGATTTGCGACGAAAGGCTGTACACTTCTTCGCCCGTGGCCCCTCCGTGGTTCACCAAAACCAACGCCTGGTTCTTCCAGGTTCCGGTGTTTCCTACAACTTTTCCCTTCCATCCGCATTGCTCGATGAGCCAGCCGGCAGCTAATTTTACACCACTGGCAGCAGGATAATGTACCACCTCAGGGAATTTTGCATGAACTTCGGTAAATTGTTCGGCACTGATAACCGGATTTTTGAAGAAACTCCCCGCGTTGCCAATGGTTGATGGGTCGGGTAATTTGGACACGCGGATATGGGATACCACGCGCGATACATCTTTTATGGTGAGGTTTGTAATATTACGGTTAACCAGTTCCTGCTCTATTGCCCCATATTTGAGGTTGAGATTTGGAACAAGAGATAAGTGAAACTTTACAGATACAATAATATACTGTTCCTTTAGTTCGCCTTTAAATACGCTGTCGCGATAGCCGAACCCACAGTCTTCTTTATCAAAAGTTTTAAATTGACTGGTTGCGATTTCAAATGCGCGGCAGCTTTTAAATACATCCTTCAGTTCCACACCATAAGCGCCGATGTTCTGGATAGGCGATGCGCCTACTGAACCCGGTATCAGGCTCAGGTTCTCGATACCGGCATAACCCCTATCGACACAATAGTTCACCAGGTCGTTCCAAACCTCGCCTGCGCCGGCTTCCACAAAAACATCATCCTGGCTAAGGCGATGCTCGATACCACGTATATTAATACGGATCACCAACCCATCGAAATCCTTTTTCAGCAGCATATTGCTGCCGCCACCCATCACGAGCCGTTGAATGTTCAGCCATTGCGGATCCATGAACAGCTCCGCCAGGTCGTCCTCATGCGTTATTTCGACAAAGTATTTCGCCGAAACATCGATACCGAAAGTATTAAAATTTTTGAGGGAGACGTTTTCCTGGATTTGAAGCATGGTTTGATTTCGAATTTCGGATGTTCAATTTCGGATTTAGTTAATGTTTATCGGCAGCCGTCAAAACCGGCCGAAATCTGAATTGATCATTTTATTGTTGGCGAATTTCGGAATTTTTACCGGGTTTGCAGAATAGAACACCTTAAAGTGAAATTTCTCCTCCCCGTTGTCTGTGTCCTCACAGACAACTAAGCAAGGTAAACAACTATTTTCGATAGCAATTTATAAAACACATCTAGCATTGACTTTACCCCCGCGATTGATAATTATCTAAGCCGCCATCGCCGTGGGGAAATCCGGTACTTGTTTGTGGGGACACAACAAGGGATGAGAGAAATAAAAAAGACCGCCGTTGGCTGTGTCCCCACAGCCAACTAATACCAACTCAAATATGTATTGGCCTGTTATCAGTTGCTGCCAGGCATGCTTCCCTGAAGGCTTCAGTATAAGTTGGGTGTGCGTGGCTCATTCTCGAAACATCCTCGGCCGATGCGCGGAACTCCATGGCGCAAACCGCTTCGGCTATCATATCCGCCGCACGCGGACCGATAATATGTACACCTAATATTTCGTCGGTAGCGGCATCAGCCAAAACTTTCACAAAGCCGTCCATGTCTCCGCTGGCTACCGCCCTGCCGCTGGCGCGGAACGGGAACGAGCCGGTTTTATATTTCACGTTAGCGGCTTTCAGTTGCTCCTCGGTTTGTCCCACGGCAGCAACTTCGGGCCAGGTGTATACTACGCCGGGTATCAGGTTATAATTGATATGTGGTTTTTGGCCGACGATAGATTCAGCCACAAAAGTGCCTTCATCTTCGGCTTTATGCGCCAGCATGGCGCCTTTGATCACATCGCCGATGGCATATACACCTTTAACGCTAGTTTCCAAATGATCGTTAACGGTTATTTTGCGACCGCGTTCTTCAACGGTAAGACCGATCTTATCCAATCCCAACCCATCGGTGTAAGCTATACGGCCTACGGCCACTAAACAGTAATCGCCTTTTAATTCTTTCTTGTCACTATTTGGTGCATCGAAAGTTACGGTTACTTCCTTCCCCTTAACAGTCGCACCGGTTACTTTGTGGCCGGTATAAAACTCCATACCCTGTTTTGATAGCACCTTCTGTAGTTCCTTACCTAAACCGCGATCCATGGTCGGGATGATGGAATCCATGAATTCGATCACCGACACTTTGGCGCCAAGGCGTGAATAAACAGAGCCCAGTTCAAGTCCGATCACGCCGCCACCGATCAGGATCAGGTGTTTGGGTACTTCGGTCAGCGTTAAGGCTTCGGTTGAAGTGATAATGCGTTTTTTGTCGATCTGTATAAAAGGCAAACTTGAAGGTTTTGAACCGGTTGCGATGATGATGTTTTTGCCGGTTATTTCCTGTTCGGTACCATCCGGTTTTTTTATGCTGATGGTATTTTTATCCTTGAACGATCCTATTCCCTGGTAACCGTCTATCTTATTCTTTTTGAACAGGAAGGTGATGCCGCCGGTATTTTTAGCCACTACGTCGGTTTTGCGCTTCATCAGCTGTGCCATATCCAGCGACAGGTTATCCAGGTTGATACCATGTGTTTTGAAGGCATGGGAAGCATTATAGTAATGTTCGGACGAATCCAGCAAAGCTTTGGACGGGATACAGCCTACATTGAGGCAGGTTCCGCCATAGGTGGCATATTTTTCAATACAGGCAGTTTTAAGTCCCAATTGGGCGCAGCGAATAGCCGCTACATAACCACCAGGGCCCGAACCGATAACGATAACATCATATTGCATAGCAGAGTGTTCTTTTAGGAGTTGCAAAAGTAAGGATTTTAGTGATTGGTGATTAGTTAATTACAGATTAGTTACGGTGGGATTACAATAGTGACGGGTGATCAGTTAGTCGGAGATCAGGATTCCCAGGTCACCCATATTTTATCCAACTTTCACCGCATTGTAACACTAATATGCGCAAATCACTTTCTTAACCGGATAGTTGCTAAATTTAACTTGTCGGCTTAAGTTCGTTCCATGAAAAAATACTTTTCCCTGATATTATTTATCACCCTGCTGCATACCGGTTTGCAGGCCCAGCTTTTGGTCGACAAAAACAAATTCACGCATGCCGATAGCCTGCGCGGCAGCCTTACACCCTTGCGCACCTGTTATGATATTAATTATTACCATTTGGATGTGAAGTTTGATATCGACAAGAAATTTATCAGCGGCAGCAACCTGTTTAAATTTACCGCTACGCAAGATTTCAAAAAATTACAGTTCGACCTGTTTGCCAACCTGAAGGTGGAAAAGGTGCTATATAAAAAGCACGAAGTGCCTTACACCCGGCAGGATAATGCAGTGTTTGTTACCTTTCCAAAGACAATATTAAAGGGCACAAGGGATACATTTACGGTTTACTATTCGGGCAACCCGACCGTAGCGAAAAACGCGCCCTGGGACGGCGGTGTAGTTTACACTACCGATACCACCGGCAAGCCCTGGGTAGCTACGGCCTGTGAGGGTGCAGGCGCCAGTATATGGTGGCCGAATAAAGATCATTTGAGCGATGAGGTGGATAGCATGCTCATCAGCATAAGCGTACCTAAAGGACTTAAGGATGTTTCGAACGGCCGGCTGCGCAAGGTGACCGAACTGAACGATGGCTACACACGTTTCGATTGGTTTGTAGCAAACCCGATCAACAACTACGATGTGGCGGCCAACATTGCCGACTATACCGAATTTAAGGACACCTATGACGGCGAAAAAGGCAAGCTTGACCTGGATTACTGGGTGCTGCCATCCGACCTGGAAAAGGCAAAAGCACAGTTTGGCGCCAATGTAAAACCGATGCTTAAGGCGTTCGAACACTGGTTTGGCCCTTACCCGTTTTATGAGGATGGCTATAAACTGGTGCAAACACCTCACCTGGGTATGGAGCACCAAAGCGCAGTGGCCTATGGCAATCATTTTCAAAATGGCTACCTGGGGTATGATCTTTCGCGCACCGGATGGGGCAAGAAATGGGACTATATTATCGTACACGAAAGCGGGCACGAATGGTTCGGGAATAATATTACTGCAAAGGACCTGGCCGATATGTGGATCCATGAAAGCTTTACCAATTACGCTGAAGACCTGTTTGTCGATTTTCATTATGGTAAACAGGCAGCAATGGAGTACGTTAACGGCCTTAGGATAGGCATTGCGAATAAATCGCCAATAGTTGGCATTTACGGGGTGAATAAAGAGGGATCGGAAGATATGTACCCCAAGGGCGCTGTACTGCTGAATATGGTCCGTACCATTATCAATGATGATGAAAAATGGCGCGGTATACTGCGCGGACTTAACAAAACCTTTTATCACCAAACGGTTACCTATGACGATATTACCGGCTACATCAGCAAGCAGTCGGGTATCGATCTGTCAACCGTTTTTGACCAGTACTTGCATTATGCCAAATTGCCGGCGCTTGAGGTGACCTGGAAGGACGACAAACCCTGGTTCCGGTGGATAGCCGGGGCCAAAGGATTTACGATGCCGGTGAGGGTGAAAGTGAAAGGAGGCGATTACCAATTCGTCACACCAACTACAACATCACAGGCAATTGATATCCAGGGAGCCACGAAAGAGAATTTAGAAGCCGATACCTATAACTTTTATATTTCGGTTTCGGGGATAAATAAAGGCGGAGAGAAATAATAAACAATGTCATTGCGAGGCGCGGGGCGGGTAGTGCGCAGCGCAACGAAGCAATCTCGTCGGTATGCCTGCGAAGAGATTGCTTCGTCGTACCTCCTCGCAATGACAGTTTTGATAGATTATATAAAACCATGATAAAAAAAATCACCATTTTCACGCTGCTTGTTATCAGCAGTACAGCCAGTTTCGCGCAATTGGGCGTCGACAAAGAAACTTTTACCCGCGCCGATTCGCTGCGGGGATTTATGTCGCCGCTGCGCACTTGTTATGATATCAATTATTACCACCTGGATGTGAAGTTTGATATACCGGATAAATCCATCAGCGGGAACGTGCTTTTTAAGTTCACTGCCACTACCAACTTCTCCAAATTGCAGTTCGATCTGTTTAGCAACCTGAATGTGGAGAAGGTAGTTTATAAAGGACAGGAATTGCCTTACACCCGCGAGTTTAATGCGGTGTTCGTTACCTTTCCGAAAGCGATAGAAAAGGGCAGCAAAGATGAGTTCACCGTTTACTATTCGGGGCACCCTACTATTGCCAAACGCGCACCGTGGGATGGCGGAGTAGAGTACAATGTCGACTCGCTCGGGCATCCATGGGTATCAACCGCGTGCCAGGGCATGGGCGCCAGCGTATGGTGGCCCAATAAGGACCAGCAGGAGGACGAGGTGGACAGCGCGCTGATCAGCATCAGTGTGCCTACGGGTTTAAAAGATGTATCGAACGGTCGCCTGCGCAAAGTGACCAAATTGAAAGACGGGTACACCCGGTTTGATTGGTTCGTTTCCAACCCCATCAACAACTACGATATCGAGGCCAACATTGGCGACTATGCCCATTATTCGGATATTTATAATGGCGAAAAAGGTAAGCTGACAATGGATTTCTGGCCGCTGAGCTACAATCTTGAAAAAGCCAAAAAGCAGTGGGGCGCCAACGCCAAACGAATGCTCGAAGCCTTCGAATACTGGTTCGGGCCCTACCCTTTTTACGAGGACGGCTATAAACTGATCGAATCGCACCACCTGGGTATGGAACACCAGAGCGGCACAGCTTATGGCAATCATTACCAGAATGGATACCTTGGCCGCGACCTTTCAGGCACGGGCTGGGGGCTGAAATGGGATTTCATAGTGGTACACGAGAGCGGGCACGAATGGTTCGGCAATAACATTACCTCGAAGGACCTGGGCGACATGTGGATACACGAGAGCTTTACCAACTATTCGGAATCGCTGTTTATCGATAAATTTTATGGTAAGCAAGCCGGGCAGGAATACGTACATGGTACCCGGCTGCTGATCAATAACGACCGGCCCATCGTTGGCCCGTACAATGTAAACAAGGAAGGCTCTTCGGACATGTATTACAAAGGGGGTAACTTGCTGAATATGGTACGGACCATTATCAATGACGATGAAAAATGGCGCAACATCCTTCGCGGGCTTAATAAAACATTTTACCACCAAACGGTGACTTATGATGATATCGTCAATTACATCTGCGATCAGTCGGGTATAAACCTGAAACCCGTGTTCGACCAATACCTGCACTACCGGAACCTGCCGATACTGGAATTTATGGTTGACAGGAAGGGCCAGTTAGCCGTTCGCTGGCAGGCTGATGCCAAAGGGTTTAATATGCCGGTGCGCGTGAAGGTAAAAGGCGGCGAATATCAATACATCAAACCGACCACCCGCTTTACCGCGCTGGGTATAGAAGGTGCTACAAAGGATAATATTGAGGTGGATACTTTCAATTATTATATCGGGGTACTGGTAGATTGAGTCGATGAATATCGAATCATGAATGCTGAATATCGAATGCCGAAGTAAATCAACTTCATCATTCGATATTCAATGTTCGGTATTCGTTATTTTTTCTGCCCACGTGCAACCTATCGCCCCCTGCAGGCGTCTTATACCTGTTAAACAAATAAGACCATTATGAAACTGGTATCCAGATCCCTTTTAACATGCCTGCTTTTGGCCGGCGTTGCCTATATCTTTACACCTGCTGCCGCCATCGCGCAGCAACGAACCGAGGACCGTCATTTGTCCGGTTTTCACGCAGTCGACGTTGGCGGGCCTTTCGATGTAAGGCTTACACAGGGCAACACCGAGTCGGTAAAAGTAGAGGCTCCAGAAGAAGTCATCAGCCGTATTACCACCGAGGTAGATAACGGCGTACTGAAAATTTACAACAAACACAATGAAATGTTCCATTTTGGCGACCTGTTCCGTCACAAAAAAATATTGGTGTATGTAACCATCAGGGAAGTGAACAGCATTGTTGTTTCGGGTTCGGGTGATGTGGATTTCAGGGATGGCCTTCATGCCGATAAAATGAGCCTGAGGGTGTCCGGTTCGGGCGACGTGAACGGCCAGCTGGAAGCCAAAAACCTGGAGACAAGCATATCCGGCTCGGGCGATGTCCGCATCTCGGGTCATGCTGAAACTTCGGCAGTGCGGGTAAGCGGCTCGGGCGATTATAGCGGGCGCGGGATGATCACACAAAATACCGACGTTCATGTAAGCGGTTCGGGTGACGCTTCGGTATATGCCAGCGAAAAGATCAATGCTTCCGTATCCGGTTCAGGCGATATAAGCTACGGCGGCCATCCCAAAAATGTGATGAAATCCAAATCGGGCAGCGGCGATATCGGTGGGAATTAGGCCCCAACCAACCCTCCCCGGGAGTGAGGGCTTTAGTCATGCCGGAAGGCATTCATTATATATCGAAAGGGACGCAGATTGTGCGTCCTTTTTTTGTTTGTAAAGACGCATAATTATGCGTCTTTATGCCATCATGCAATGAAGATATTTTTCTACCGAGACGCAAAATCTTGCGTCTCTACGGGGGGATGTTAATTCTTGAACTTCGCTATAACCTTCCTGTCGGGTTTTAAGAGACGCAAAATCTTGCGTCTCTACGGGGCAGGGGGATGTTTAATCCTTAAACCTCGCGATCACCTTCCTCCCCAAATCATACGTCAACCTGAATGCCTCCTGGTTGCTGGTGAAGCCGGGTGTGCGGTGCACGCTGAAAATGAATTGTCCTTTCAACCCTTTGGCATTAAATGCCGAAAACATCAGGTCGAGGCGGTTGTAGAATTTTTTTTCGTAGAACGAGTCGCCAAAGGTAACCAGGGTACCTTCCTGCCCCGTGTAAAATTCGTCGAGGATAGCGAAACGCTTGTACGATGCATAGGCACTTGCCACAAAGCCTTTGGGCGACTGCCAGCCATCCAGGCCACGCACCCGGTGCAGGTTGATCATCCCGCCTGCTTCGATGGTCAGCGAATCGAGGAAAGATTGCTTGCGGCTGAAGTCGAGGCCAAGGCGTACCTGCCCGCCGCCGTTTTCCTGGATATGGTCATCAGCCGTCAATACAGCGGCCCCGGCATCATGCAGCAACAAAAAATAATGCGATATATAGAACGGCCCGCTTAACCATGGGCGGTATTTGCCATAAAAGCCAAACAAAAACTCTTCCCTGTCGGTAGCGGTTTGCCGGCTCACCCAATCGATCCAGCCGGTTTCCATAAAGTGTTCCGTATGGAATTGCGCCATCAACCCTTCCACGTTCGGGCGGTAATATCTTAAGGTATCATTCAGTAAAGCACGCGGATAATTGGTCAGCGTCCCTTCGCGCGGGAAAGCGCCCGCGTAAAACAACCAGCTTTTACCGGTAAAATTATAATAAGCAACCGGGTTTACTTTCAGAAAATAGGGCTGTGCGCCAAACTCGTGTATTCCGTTCACCCCAACCACAAAATGGTTCATGCTGTCGATATTCAACCCGAAATTAAGCGCGGTACGCATACCCGAATAGGTGCGCGAGCGCGCCACAAAGTCTTTGTACTCGCGGTTATCCAGGAAACCCAGTGCATTGAAATTTACATCCACCGTTTGCGCGAAAGCGGCACCGGTAACGAAAGTCAGGATAGTTATCAGGTAAAGTCTTTTTATCATTTGTAAGTGTTTATTCAACCACAAGGCTGATGATCCTGCTGTTTTTGCTGCCCATAAACGGATCTGTGCGCAGCGAAAATAGCAGGGTATAATTTCCTTTTTGCAATGGCGCTGTAAATTTAAAGCTATAATGCGTGCTTTGGCCCGGTTTCAGTATAATTTGATGAAAATCATCTGCCGATACCTCCTCGGATATTTCAAGCATGCCGGTAAAGGTACAGGCTGCAAAAACCACCAGGTGCTGATAACCCTGGTTACTGAAATTTATTGTGTAGGGATATGGATTTGTTATAGTTACATCCAGCGCCCTTTGCGCACCAGCTTTCATGGTAATTTTATTTTCAGGCATTTCCACCTTAACCTGCTGATAGGTGCGCACATCATTTACCCAGCCGCCGTACCATGTTCCGCCGGTAGTGTTCAGGGTATCGGTAGTAACCCCTTTTAACGGGTTGCGCAACAGGTAATACGCTTTGTTATGCTGAAGGCCCTGCTCTATAGGCCAGATATCGAATTGGGTTAACCGGTAGTAGCGGTTGTCGTAAGCAAAGCCTTTAGTGGTATTATTGTAGAAATCGTATTTGGATACGTTTTGGAAACCATCCATAAAAATAACATAGTTATCGCCAACCTTTTGCCTTATGGTATGCGCCCACTCTTTGTATCCGTACTGGCTTTTTACCTGTCCTACTTTCCTGATGAGCGGCGAGGCGGTGATCAGCAATATTCTTATCGTCAATATAAAAACTACGTTAACGACGGCCAGGCTGCTAAACCATAGCAACCGTTTGCCGCATTGCTTAAAATAGATCAGCGACAGCATGATCAATGGTGCAAAACCTATCAGCGTCCATTGCGGCTGCACTTCGCCGCGAAGGCTGCTGAGCAAAAAGAATAAAAATGTACCCCCGGCATTGAATAACAGCGCACGGATAAACCCGTCGTTCGCCTTCGCGCGGAAAGCCTTCCAGAACAGGAACCAGCCAACAAGCGGCCCGGCCATCAGTATTTGCCCCGGAAAGTAGGTCCACGTTTGCCAGAAACTGTAATGATCGCTGGTTTGTTCGAACAAGTGATAATTGACCGACGGGTAACCGTGACTCATCTGCCATAAAATATGCGGCAGGTACAGCACTACGGATAGAACGACGATCACCCAGAACGTCTTCCGCTTTAATAATTTAAGGTCGGACAGCACGGTAAAACCGATCACCAATATCCCGTGGTATTTGCTGTATAGCAGACCGGCGATAACCAGCGCCAGCAGCACAGCAAACTTGTAATTGTCCTGCGCAAGATATTTCCGGTACACGTAATAAAACAACACGGTGAACAGGAAAAGCGGCGCGTCGGGCGTGGTCATAAACCCGTAGATATTGAAAATGAAGACACCAGGCACTATAAGAATGAACCATTTAGCCGCAGCGCCATATTGCCGCACGATAAGCCATAGCACATACAGCGATAAGGTACTGGACACTACGGTCATCAGCCGTACGCCAAATTCGCTGTGGGTGATACTGTCCCCTATCCGGATGAACAGGGCCACCATGGGCGGATGATCAAAATAACCCCAATCCAAAAAGCGGGAATAAAGCCAGTAATAGGCTTCGTCGGCATGAATCTCCAGTTTCCAGGCTTGTACGGCGTTCAGGATGGTCCAGCCGAGGAGAAAATACCAGATAAATTGCGTTTGTTTTTTATCGGTGGCGGAAGTACCTGCGGCGGACAATTGCATTTAGATAGATTGATGGGTCAAATTTAGTGTTTTTAACTGACCTGCGCTTACCCTAACCTCCTAAGGCCGGCTGCCGTTAATCAATTTCCATGACCCGTAGGGTCTACCGCTTTGTAGTAGATAGAAAGAAAGGGCTTTTGCCTCGTAGAGGTTACCCTCAGTTGCATTTATGGCGTAGTACGAAAAACTCACCTGCATGATGGCGGGTAGCCTCTATGAGGCATAAGTGGGTGTTCGGTATTTTTCTACAAACAGGTAGAGCCTACGGCTCATATCCCTCTTAAATCCGGTTGAAGCTGTCTATAGGGCGCTGGTTATCTGTCGGCTAAAGCCGACGGCAATGAATTAAAATTTGAATAAATTCTGTCTATTGTTGTCCTATTTGTGGGGCGGGTAGCTGCTTTTCACCAGTCGGCTAAAGCCGACGGTAATGAATTGAATTTGATCAAATCCGCTTCACTACGATCTCTTGTGGGAATAAAGCCCGAGGTAATGAAAAGGCTCCTGCGTAAATTCATTGCCGTCCCATCTATGGGGCGGATAAAGAAAAAGCTGAAAACGGCTTTAGCCGAACACCATGTGCCAAGCCTATAGCTGCACCGGTTAATCAACAAATTATGCCATCGTTCAGATCAACGGCCGGCAGAGAAGAATCTTATACCCTTTTTGCCATACACTTAGTGTACCCAAAAAATTATTCTTCATTAATTATTACCCTAATTTGCACATAACCTGCTGATAAAAACAATCTGGCAAGCGAAGAGATCGCAGTTCAAACGCGCCTAAAGGCTTGTTTAAGCACTTTTGTTGCTTTTTTTGGAATTTTCCCGGTTTTTCGGCGCAAAAAACCCGCATAAAAACCCCCGCCCTGCGAACGGCCAAGTAATTGACATACTGATACATAGCAAAAAGGTGTTCACGAAAAATGCAAAAATGGGGCACTTTTTGTCAAATGCAAGATTCCAATTATTTGATAATAAGATACTTACAAGTAATAGCGTGTGGCAAGCGGCGGCGGCGTGAACACTTAGTGTATTTACTTTGGCAACGCAAAAGCCACGTAACTACCCCCTGACTTTGTCCCCAGCTTACCCCCGCCGCAGGCTATCACCAGGTATTCCTTTCCTCCGGCTTCATATACCGCAGGCGTAGCGAACCCGGCGGCAGGCAGCTTATATTGCCATAAAAGCTTGCCGTTCCTTTTGTTGAAGGCCCGAATCATACCATCCTTGGTTGCCCCGATAAATAGCAGTCCGCCTGCCGTAACCGCCGGACCACCATAATTTTCCGTTCCCGTTACGCGGCCCGGTGCGGCCATCTCCGGGTCATCGCCAAACGGTATGCGCCACACCATTTTCCCGGTGTTCAGGTTAATGGCGTTCAGTGTTCCCCATGGCGGCGAAATGGCAGGCAGTCCTTCCTTGCTCAGGAATTTGTTGTAGCCCGTCATCATATACGGAATATCGAGATAAGGGTCGACAGCCTTATGTTCTTCTATAAAAGCTGCTTTGCCGCTTGTGTTATTGCCGGTTACATATGAGATAATGGCCCCGCTTTCCTGCGGCGATAACTGTTTAAAGGATGGCATCATGCGCCGCCCTGTTTTCAAAAGGTCGGCTATCTGGCTATCCTTGTATTTGGTTTGCACATTGATAAGCGAAGGAAAATTACCCGTGCCTTTACGGTCTTTCCCATGGCAGCTCATACAATTGCTCATGAACAGGCGCTGCCCGGCCTGCGTGAAGTTTTCGTTTTTGGCCGCCCGGGTTTTGGTATCGGCGATGGTCATTACCCAGGCCATTTCGTTAGCATTGATGTACATAATGCCTGTCGCGGGGTCATAGGCTGGTCCGCCCCACTCTGCGCCGCCGTCAAATCCCGGAAAAATAACGGTTGGCTGCTTGCCCGGTGGTAAAAACATGTTTCCGTAGCGATAACTTTTTAATCTTTTTAAAACCTCGGCTTTTGAACTGTTCGAAAGGTATGGGTTAATATCGTTCTCCGTCAGGGTTTGCCTGGCGAACGGCACCGGCAGTTCGGGAATAGGCTGCGTAGGCCATGGTTTTTCGCCTTTGAGGTCTGAACTGGTTGGCACTACAGTTTCCTTAACCGGGAACAATGGCTTGCCGGTTTCCCTGTCGAGCACAAAAATGAAACCGTGTTTGGTGGGCTGCGCTACGGCATCCACATCCCTACCGTCTTTTCTGATGGTAACCAAAACCGGCGCCGTTGGCAGGTCCTTATCCCATATATCATGATGGATTACCTGGTAGTGCCATTTTAGTTTTCCTGTTTCGGCATCCAGCGCCAGTACGCAATTGGCAAAAAGGCCCTGGCCTAAACGTTTCCCACCGTAAAAGTCATAAGCCGCCGAACCTGTGGGTGCAAACAGCAGTCCCCGTTTTTCGTCCATGCTAAAACCCGACCAGCTATTAGCCGAGCCGATATGTTTGTAGGCCGCGGTGTCTTCCCAGGTGTTATAACCTTGTTCGCCGGGCCGGGGTATGGTGTGAAATATCCATTTCAGCTTACCTGTGCGCACATCATAGGCACGGATATGGCCCGGCGCTGCATCAGCAGTTTCATTTACACGACTGCCAATGATGTATAGGTTTTTGTAAATAATGCCCGGGGAGGTAGCCGTCACGTACATTTTGGACGCATCAAGGCCAAGGTCGTTGTGCAAGTCTACTTTCCCATAGGTGCCAAAACTCTTTACCACCTCGCCATTGGCTGCATTTATAGCGTAAATATTCGACCCGGCGCAGTACAATATGCGTTTATCATCCCCATCCTCCCAATAGGTTACGCCGCGGTTGTTGTTCATCCCAAAACTCATCGGGGATGAATTGGTATTCCCGGCCGGATTGAATGTCCACTTCTCTTTACCCGTTGCTGCATCTACTGCAAAAAGCCTTAGTTTGGGCGAGGTGCCGTAAAGCGTACCATCCACCATTATCGGGCTGCATTGTATTTGTGAGTGGCCTGCAGTATCAGCGTCATGAGTGTGATATTCCCAGGCTACCTGTAATTGATTCACGTTAGCGCTGTCTATCTGCGTAAGCGACGAATAGTGCTGCGCCATTTTCGATCCACCATACACCCGCCAGATGGTGTTATCTCCTGATTGGTTTTTACATGAACAAAACAGCAGGACCGCGCCGAAAACGGTTAAAGCTGATGATCTGAAGCCGGTCATTTAATTGTCAATTAAGGTAATTGGATGAATGCTAATTTATGATATTAATTAGTATTGTAACACTATTCAACCAATCATGACCGAACAAATCGAAAACATCAGGAAAGTAAGGGCCTTTTTATTGGAGGGCATCAAGGACCTGACCACCGAACAACTCAACCGCATACCCGAAGGCTTTAATAATAATATCATCTGGAACCTGGGCCACCTGGTAGCTGCCCAGCAGGGCATTTGCTACAAAAGAGCAGGGGTGGCGCCCCACATCAGCGAAGAATTCTGGGAGCAGTTCCGATCGGGCAGTAAGCCCGAAAGACTATTGAGCGAATCTGAAATAGCCAATATCAAGCAATTATTCTCCACCACCCTGGACCAACTTGAAGCCGACTATAATAACAATATGTTCACCGGGTACACTGCCTGGAACACGCGTTACGACGTTGAGATCAAGAGCATTGACGATGCGCTGCGGTTTGTGCCTTATCACGAGGGGCTGCATTCGGGGGTAATTAATACGATGAGGAGACTGGTTGCTTAACAAAAAAACCCGGCATAACCGGGTTCAAATATCTAATCAACGAAATCTAAAAAATCAGTCTAATCAGTGGTCAGACCCCCAGCAGTAACCTCGCCGGATCTTCCAGCAACTGCTTTACCCTCACCAAAAAGCTTACGGATTCGCGGCCATCAATGATACGGTGATCATAGGATAATGCCACATACATCATCGGTTTGATCACAACCTGCCCATTCACGGCTACCGGTCGCTCAATTATATTGTGCATACCCAATATAGCCGATTGCGGCGAATTGATGATGGGTGTCGACATCATCGACCCAAACACACCGCCATTGGTAATGGTAAATGTACCGCCGGTCATTTCGTCGATGGTCAGTTTGCTATCGCGAGCCTTTGCAGCTAACGCTGCAACCGCCTTTTCTATTTCGGCCAGGCTCATGGCATCCGCATTGCGGATAACGGGCACTACAAGACCCTTGGGGGCTGATACAGCGATGGATATATCGGCGAAATTACTGTAAACCACCTCTTCGCCTTCAATACGCGCGCCTACCGCCGGCCATTCCTTCAAAGCTTCGCAAACCGCTTTGGTAAAGAATGACATAAAGCCCAGGCCAACGCCATGTTTCTCTTTAAATTTATCCTTGTATTTACCCCGCAGCTCCATAATGGGCGACATATCCACCTCGTTAAAGGTAGTCAGCATAGCGGTCTCGTTCTTCACAGCTACGAGCCTGCGGGCCACGGTTTTGCGCAGCGGCGACATTTTCTCCCTGCGCTCCCTGCCGTCCTGCGCTTTAGGTGCACCTGCCTCAGGAGTTTTAACCTCGGTTTTAAGGCTTGCCGGGGTCGAAACTCTGCCACCACCCTGGGGGTTTTCAGATACCAGGTCGGCAGTAACGGCAGTCATGGCGTCGGCTTTAGTGATGCGGCCACCTACGCCATTCCCCGGAACGAGTGCCGGGTCGATGCCTTTTTCGGCCAATATTTTTGCAGCAGCAGGTGATGGCGTACCCGATGCGTAACTTTTTTCTACAGTGGCTGTAGCAGTTACCGGGGCTTCAACTTTTGGCGCAGAAGATGTTGCTGTGCCGGCACCTTCGATAGTGCAAACTACCGCACCGATGGCCAATACGTCCCCTTCTTTAGCAATCGTTTTTAATATGCCTGCTTTTTCTGCTGTCAGCTCGAAAGTTGCTTTATCCGATTCCAGTTCGGCCAGCGCTTCGTCCATCGCAACGGTGTCGCCGTCTTTTTTGAGCCAGCGCGACAACGTTACTTCTGTAATAGATTCGCCTACCGGCGGAACTTTTATTTGTAATGAACCGCCTTCACTTGAAACAGGTGCGGCCGGAGCAGGTGCATCAGCTACCACCTCGGGTTGTGGCTGCGATGCAGCAGCCGGTGCAGGTTCTTTTGCAGGCGTGGCGGTGCCATCCTCATTAATATTAGCCACTACGGCGCCTATTGCAAGCGTGTCTCCCTCTTTAGCAACCGTCTGTAAAGTTCCCGCTTTTTCAGCAGTAAGCTCAAAAGTAGCCTTATCCGATTCCAGTTCGGCAATTACTTCATCCATGGCAACACTGTCGCCGTCCTTTTTCAGCCAGCGCGATAATGTTACCTCAGTTATCGATTCGCCTACCGGCGGAACTTTGATCTCTAAACTCATAGTAGTGTGTTGTACGTTTAGTCAGCGGCTACATTAGCCATTTTATTGGTTGTTCTTTTCACCGTTTTCTTTACAGCCTCTCCTGCAGGCGTATCAAACGCTTTTGATATCACATACAACTGCTGCGAAGCATGCTGTTTGGCAAAACCTGTAGCAGTGCTGCTTCCCTCATTCCGCGATACTACATCCAATTGCAATTCGCTCTTGCGGAATTTGCGGCACATATATGGCCATGCACCCATGTTTTCGGGCTCTTCCTGCACCCAGATAAAGTCCGTGGCTTTGGTGTATTTGGCTTTTATCTTCAGCATTTGCTGTTCTGGTGTAGGATACAATTGTTCAATTCGAACGATCGCGACGTCTTTACGTTCGTCGGCTTGTTGTTTTTCAAGCAGTTCGTAATACAACTTACCCGAACAGAATAATACACGTTTCACTTTCTTTGCATCCGCGTAGTTATCATCAATTACTTCCTGGAAAGCTCCGTTGACAAAGTCTTCTACCGGCGATACACATTTGGGCGCCCTTAATAAACTTTTGGGTGTAAATACGATCAGTGGCTTGCGAAACTCACGGTGCAATTGCCTCCTCAAAATATGGAAGAAGTTAGCCGGTGTAGTACAATTGGCCACCTGGATATTGTTATCTGCACAAAGTTCCATAAAACGCTCTATACGCGCCGAGGAATGTTCCGGCCCCTGCCCTTCGTACCCGTGCGGCAGCAGCATTACCAAACCATTGCCGCGTTGCCATTTGGTTTCGGCGCTGGCTATATATTGGTCGACAATGATCTGTGCACCGTTAAAGAAATCGCCAAACTGCGCTTCCCATATTGTGAGGGCATTGGGATTTGCAAGGGCATAGCCGTATTCAAAACCCAGCACGCCATATTCTGACAGTAACGAATTGTATATCGTAAATTTAGCTTCGGCGCCTAAAGTGTCCAGCGGTGTATATTCCTCTTCCGAGTCAACCAAAGTTAAAACCGCGTGACGGTGCGAAAAAGTTCCCCGCTTTACGTCCTCTCCGCTCAATCTTACCGGGTGACCCTCTTTTAACAGTGTGCCATAAGCCAAAAGTTCGCCCATGGCCCAGTCAAAAGTCTGTGTCTTGGTTACCATTTTGCTGCGTTCGTCAAAAAGCTTTTCAATTTTTTTGAAAAACTCTTTATCCTTTGGCAGCGTGGTGATTTTTTTTGCAATATCAATAAGTTCATCCTTCGTTACTGCTGTATTTACCGGGCTGGTAAAATCCTGTGCCGACGCCAGGTGCAACCCTTCCCACGCGCCCTCAAACATTTGGATAGTGTCGGTAAACCTGTCCTCAGCTTTCGATTCATCAAGCTTTTGCTGCAGCAGGTCACGGAAATTCTTTTCCATGATCTTTGCCTGGTCAGCATTGATCGTCCCCTGGGCAAGCAGTTGCTGGTAGTATATCTCACGCGGATTGGGATGCGCTTCTATCGCTTTGTAAAGCAGCGGCTGGGTGAACTTTGGCTCGTCCGACTCATTATGGCCGTACCTGCGGTAGCAAAGGATATCGATAAAAACATCATCATGAAAGGTTTGCCTGTACTCCATAGCCAGGTTGATAACAAAGGCCAGCGCCTCTACGTCATCGCCATTCACATGGAAAACCGGCGAAAGAACTGTCTTTGCAATATCGGTACAATAGGTACTTGATCGTGCATCCTTAAAATTGGTGGTAAAACCTATCTGGTTATTGATCACCAGGTGAATGGTACCGCCGGTGCGGTAACCCTCCAGCTTTTCCATTTGCAGCACCTCGTACACAATACCCTGCCCGGCTATAGAAGCATCGCCATGAATAAGTATGGGTGCTATTTTGGTGTAGTCGCTATTATATTTAAAATCGATCTTCGAACGGGTCAACCCTTCCACGACAGGGTCGACAGCCTCAAGGTGCGAAGGATTGGGACAAAGACTCAAATGCACTTTCTTCCCATTCTTTGCCTCCACATCGGTCGAAAACCCAAGATGATATTTTACATCGCCCCCAAAGCCCGACTCTGCATCATAGGTTTTGCCCTCAAATTCTGAAAAAATTTCCTTATAGGTTTTTTCCATGATATTGGCCAGCACATTAAGGCGACCGCGGTGGGCCATGCCTATCACAAACTCCTGTATGCCCAGTTCGGCGCCCTTTTGTATCACAGAGTCCATAGCAGGGATCAAAGCTTCAGCCCCTTCAAGCGAGAACCGCTTTTGACCGAGAAATTTTGTGCCAAGGAAATTTTCGAAAATTACCGCATGGTTTAGTTTATCCAGCATCCGCAACTTCTCTTCCGTATTAAAAGCAGGCGTATTGCGGTTACTTTCCATCCTATCCTCAAACCATTTGATTTTTATCGGGTTGCGTATGTAACGGTATTCGGCGCCGATAGACTGGCAATAGGTTTGCTCCAGCATATCGCGTATTTCACGCAGCTTAGCCGGCCCCATCCCTACTTCAACACCTGCATTGAATACTGTCTCCAGATCAGTGTCGCTCAGGCCAAATGTCTCGAGTTCCTTACCAGGGAAATATTTGCGCCGTTCACGAACCGGGTTCGTTTTGGTGAACAGATGCCCGCGGGTGCGGTACCCGTTGATCATGTTGAGGACATTGATCTCCTTCAAAAAATGCTCAGATCCTTCACCACTGCCGGTGATGGGCCCGCTGGCCTCGCGGCCGAAATCAAAGCCTTCAAAAAATTTTTGCCATCCGAAGTCGACCGATCCCGGGTCTTGGGTATATGCTTCGTAAAGTGTATTAATGTAGGCAGCGTTGCCGCTGTCAATATAATTTAGGCGCTCCATGCAGAAACCAATCAGTAAAACGGTACAAAATTAAGCATATCGATTTGGAAACTTTGTAATTTATTTTCAAAAGGTTGCAATAAATTACGTGCAGTGTGCATATTATGGGATAATCAGTCTAATTAAGCATATAAGCATAGTTTTTTATTAGTATAAACCATACCGATTGGTATTATTTATATATTTTTTGTAATACTATGTCCTTTCCACACATGTTTTCAGGTCAATTAATCTTTTCCTGACGTTGCGCTGGAGGCTATTTTTAATAAGGCGTTTAAATATGTCAAAAGGGAATCGCAATCCAAAAGAATAAATGAAAGCGACTTCTGTTTGTTCATGACCTAATTCACGGAATAACCACGACCCTGAAAATGATTTAAACATAAAGGGGCCCCTGGTCATTTTTATAGCGGTATTTTTGGGGCGATTAAAGGTTACGTATTTAGTTTCCATACCCAAACCGTTACGAGCAACACACCATGCCTTTACTCCTATATCGGGCTTTTCAGCATCGCCGATCAGCTCCGCTTTTTTAAGGAAAGTATCCCATGAAAGGCGATTTGAATAATTCTGGGTATAATCAAATACAAATAATGGCTCCTTATTGATGAGTATCTTCTCAGAAAATTTTACGGTTCCCATTTACAGCTAATTTAAACCTCGACCAGGCTATTGCTGTCGTTTATCTCAGGCAGCCAGGTGCTGATAAAATCGCTTTCCGTCTCCGGTTTCTCTGCCATTTTTACGCTTGCAAAGTACCGGTTGTCGCGCGTATGGTTTGCCACCCCGGCTACAAATGCCCAGTTACCAAAATTGCTTGCCGGGGAATAATCGATAAGTTTTTCTTCAAAATATGCCGCACCCTCTCTCCAGTCTGTTTTCAGTGTATTTATTAAAAAAGCCGCTACTATCTGGCGTTTATTATTGGTAATGTACCCGGTGGCATTCAATTCGTGCATGGCAGCATCCACAAAAGGCACACCCGTATGGCCGTTTTTCCAAAGTTCAAATACCTCGTCTCCGCCGGCTGGTGGTTGCGCAACGTCGCCATTAATGCCCGCGGCATTGAAAAACTGCCTGCCGTGCTTTTTAAACATAAAACGGAAATAATCGCGCCACAGTAATTCTAAGATCAGCGGCGAACCTGATGTATGCACGCCATTGGCATGCTTGGTTACCTCGTGGTAAACCATCCGCTGCGAAAGGCAGCCCAGCGATATCCAGGCCGATAGCCTTGAGGGTGCATCGGACATGTGCCTTGCGCCTTTATGCACCGGCATATTATCCAGGCTCGATATATAGTGATGCATTTGCCGTAAAGCCGCCGTTTCTCCGCCTTCGTAATGAAAATCCACCCTCGGATCGGCATCAGGCGTTCTTAAACCCAGCTCGGTAAGCGTTGGTATGTTCCCCGCTTCTGCTATCTCCGGTGTAATAATATGCCGAGGTGTTTCGATACACGGCCGCACATCGCTGTCGCGCTCTATTTTCTTTTTGAACGTTGCGAAACTGTCGGGAATATCTTTTATCGGAAAGGGAAGGTCCTCTTTATGGTATAAGGTGTGGCCGATAAAATGTTTAAGATTAAGCTTTATCTTCCAGAGCGCAGTCTCTACTGCTTCCGAAATTTCTGTCTCCTCGTACGCAACCTCGCGGTGATGGTATACTTCGCTAACCTGGTATTGCTGCGCTAATTGCGGGATGATCTCTGCCGGATCGCCGGTGCGCACCACCAATTCACTGCCGAGCTTATGCAGGTTTTTGCGGAGGTTGGCCACAGACTCCAGTAAAAAGCGGGCGCGAATGCTGCCCGTTTTATCAAGGCCGAGGTCTGTTTTTTTGAAATAGAACGGATCGAAACAGTACACAGGGAGTACTTTGTCTGCCTTCTTTGTAGCCTCAAGCAATATTTCGTTATCGTGGATGCGAAGATCGTTCCTGAACCAAACCAATATCGTTTTTCCGCTCATATATTAAAATACCTCTGACCAGTCAACCCGCAAATTTGCAATAAATTAATCTTAAAGCATAATGTAGGGTGTTATTTGACATCGGGGCAACATTTGAGTAATCATAATTTTAATGTAACTCCAAAGTAACAAAGCCACGTATTTATTGCATTTCATCCAATTTATGGGCATCTTTCGCCTAAAATAATCTCACAATCATGTATCTCAACAACACATTCGTACATCACGTACATTTCTGGCTAAAAAACAAGGAAGACAAAGCAAAACTTATCGAAGGCCTGGAATTGCTGAAGCCTATAATCCATATCCGCGATATGCATATTGGTGTGGCTGCTGATACTAACCGGGATGTGATCGACCGTTCGTACGATGTATCGCTCCTCTTGCTTTTTAACACACTTGAAGAAGAAGAAGCCTACCAGCACGACCCAACACATGTGATCTTCGCCGAGCAGTATGCTAAACCATTGTGCTCGAAGGTTTTGGTGCTGGACAATGTAAATATTTGATCGCTCGTTAGTCATTTATCTGCGGGCCGTCAAATAATAAAAACACCTTCCCGCTTTTATTGTTGAGCATTAGATGAAAGTATTGCTTGCCGGTGCTAACAGTTACATTGCCAGCCAACTTATACCTTGCCTGATAGAAAAGGGGCACCAGGTTATATGTGTTGCCCGCGACAAAAAATATTTTACAACTCAGCATAATTACGACGGCATTGTGGTTCTTAATGGCGATCTGTTGCGGTCGCATAGCATCGAAGATTTCCCGGTAGATATTGATGCTGCCTTTTATCTGGCTAACCGGCTTACGCAAACATCGGGCTTTGCCGGGCTGGAGGCGTTATCTGCTCAAAATTTCATGGATGCGCTGAATAAGACCCACTGCAGCCAGCTAATAACCGTGGGCGACCTGCATGCAACTTCGCGCGAGCATATTGAAAAAATACTCGCATCCGGCCGCGCTTCACTGACAGGCTTACAAACCTCCATGATCGTCGGGCCGGGCAGCATCTCCATGGAACTTTTCAGGGCATTGACAGAAAATAAACCGATCGTGATCACCAAGGCATGGTCCGAAGCTAATATCCAGCCCATCTATATTGGCGATTTATTGGGCTACCTGCTCGATTGTTTGCTTAACCGTTCGACTTATAACCGCAAATTTGAAATTGGCGGCCCGCAAACCATCACGTTCAAACAAATGCTTTTGTTATACATAGCTACTTATGCGGATGAGAGGCCAAACATCGTAACCCTGCCACGGTTAAATTCGAGACTGTCCGCATACCTGGCAAACTTCCTGTCGCCGATCAATTATCCCGAGGCACAAAGCCTGCTCGAAAATTTGAGATACGATTCTGTTTGTACCGAGGATTGCATAAAAGACATTTTACCACGCGAGTGCGTTACCTTTAAGCAGTCGCTGCAATTGCTGCATAATCACACCGAGAAACCCATGTCGGTGTAATTTCGTATGTTGCATTAAACTGCTGCCACCTTCAATGAACCAAGCATCTCCAAATAAAAACATCCTGGTAACCGGGGGTACCGGCTCCATCGGCAAACCATTGACCGACGCTTTGTTAAAAAGGGGATATACCGTTAGCCATCTCAGCCGCAAGCCAGGTAACGACAGCCGGGTAAAAACTTTTTTATGGGACGTGCACAAAAATGAAATTGACGAAAAATGTATTGATGACGTCGACATCCTGATTCACCTGGCCGGAGCCGGCATTGCGGATAAGCGATGGACCGGCGAGCGCAAAAAGGAACTGATAGACAGCCGAACTGAGTCTATCAGGCTGATTTATGACCTGATGCGCAAAAAAACCAACAAAATTCACACCGTTATATCAGCAGCGGCTATTGGATATTATGGCGACCGCGGCGACGACCTGATGACAGAGGAAAGCGCACCGGGGCGGGGTTTTATGCCCGAATGCTGCGTTGCCTGGGAAAATGCCGTTGACGAAGGAAATAACTTAGGGATACGTATCGTAAAATACAGGACCGGAGTAGTTTTAGACCGGGCCGGTGGCGCATTACCCCAAATGGCCAGGCCGGTAAAATTATTCGCAGGCGCGGCGTTTGGAAGCGGGAAACAATGGGTGCCATGGATACATTGGCAGGATGCGGTGGATACTTATCTTTTTGCTATCGAAAACGAAAAAATACAGGGCGTGTTCAACATGACTGCGCCCAACCCGGTTACCAACAAACAATTGATGAGGGCTATAGCCAAACAACTGCACAAACCGCTATGGCCTGTGAATGTACCTGGACTTGTATTCAAACTGCTGATGGGCGAGATGAGTACCGTAATATTGGGCAGCACCAAAGTATCGTCAAAAAAAATTGAAAGTGCAGGCTTCCGTTTCGAATACCCCGATCTGTCAGCTGCCCTAAGTGATATTTATGGATAAAAAACCTTTAATAAATATATTCTGGTTCCGCCGCGACCTGCGCCTGTATGACAATGCCGGCCTGTATCGCGCACTTAAAGAGTCAGGCCCGGTATTATGCCTGTTCATTTTTGACCGGGAAATATTGGACCAATTAGAAGACAAGGACGATGCAAGGGTAACTTTCATTTATCAAACTATCCAAAAGCTTGCCGCGGATTTGGAGAAGCATGGCAGCAGCCTGCTGGTACGATACGATAAAGCGGAAGAAGCATGGAAGGGAATATTAAAGGAATACGCCATCGGTACGGTTTACACCAACCACGATTATGAGCCATATGCCAAACAACGGGATGCCAAAATCGAGACCTTACTAAAAAAGCATGGCATCGTTTTTAAAACTTATAAGGACCAGGTAATATTCGAAAAAGACGAAGTAGTAAAAGACGACGGCCTGCCTTATACCGTTTACACACCCTATATGCGTAAATGGTATCAGAAATTGAAATCCTTTTACCTGGAAGCCTACCCTACCGAAAAGTACCTGGGCAATCTCTATAAACATAAAGCCGCCGCCTTGCCATCGTTAAGATCGATGGGATTTGAAAAAAGTGACCGCGAGTTCCCTAACCCGCATTATGAGAAAGTGATAAAGGATTATGCTGAAAAACGCAATTATCCGGCTATCAGGGGCACATCGCATATCGGCCTGCATTTGCGTTTCGGGACCGTAAGCATTCGCGACCTGGCCAGGAAAGCAAATGAGTATCATGAAAAAACCTGGCTGAACGAACTGATCTGGCGCGAGTTTTATATGATGATCCTCGATCATTTCCCGAAGACTATGGACCACGCTTTTAAACCGGAATACGATCGAATCAAATGGGTGAACGACGAAAAACAGTTTAAAGCCTGGTGCGATGGGCAAACCGGCTATCCGTTGGTAGACGCGGGCATGCGCGAACTGAATACAACAGGTTTTATGCACAACCGGGTACGCATGGTAGCTGCAAGCTTCCTGAGCAAGGACCTGTTGATAGACTGGCGCTGGGGCGAGCGTTATTTTGCCCGCAAATTGCTGGACTACGAAATGGCAAGTAATGTTGGCGGCTGGCAATGGGCGGCGGGGTCAGGGACCGATGCTGCACCTTACTTCAGGATATTTAATCCCGATTCACAAACCAAAAAATTCGACCCTGAACTTGCTTACATAAAAAAATGGGTGCCGGAATATGCTGATTTCAGCAAATACCCAAAACCCATTGTCGATCATACCTTTGCCCGCGAACGCTGCCTGAAAGCGTTCAAACAGGCATTGAGCCATTAGTTACTGCGTTATTGTTATATTGGTAACATCAAACCTGAGGCAGGCATTAACTGGTATGGAGTTTGTTATGCCTGAAGTGCTGTACGCCAGCCTTGAGGGTATAAGCATCGATATGCCCCCGTCGCCGCTTTTGGTAAGCAGCATACCATCGGCAAACCCTTTGGTGATAGACCCTCCTCCGAGGTCGCTGAATGAGGCGGTAATTGATGAGTGGTCATCAAAAACCGTATTATTCATCAATTTGGCAACGTAGTTAGCCTGCACAGTTGAATTGATATTAACCTGTGCTCCGGTGCCAACAGTTGTAATTTTATAATATAAGCCGGAATCCGGGCCTTCTGTAACTTTGGTGTATCCTGTTAAGCTATTGGCGGTCATATAATTCTGGATCACCAGGTCATCATATTTATTTTGGTCGTATACAACGTAAATAGTATAGTCCAGGCATTGATTACCAGCTATGCGTCCGTTAGTTACTGTACTGCTACCACTACCCGCACCTGCCAGGCCATAGCCTAAATGTGAAGGAATAAGCACACGCATTTTGCCGCCTTTGTATTTAAGCAAGTTATGAATAGCAAGTTGCAGCCCTGGGGGAACTACATGGCCCAACACGCCATAAGCATGATTCAAAACAGTATCCTGTACGGTATATTTACCATCAAAAGTATTAAGTTTGTATACGTAAGATACAGCGTCGGTATAATTCAGGGCTGCCCCCTTTCCCTGATCAATTATTTTGTAATATATCCCCGTAGTATCGCCCCCGGTGGTGTCGCGTTCCATACCCGAAAGACCATTGGCACTGATATAATTTTGAATCTGCTGGTTGTCGTACTGTTTGATATCGAGGTCCGAGCTACTTTTGCGGCACGACGTAATACCAATGGCAAAAAGCACTAAAGAAGTAAAAAGTATTTGTTTCATTTATAATTTATATCAGTTCGTTATATCGTAAAGTCTTATATTAAAATCCAGTATGGCGTTAGCCGGTAACCCGATATTTTTTTGCGCGTTTGGCCCATACGCATACCGCGAAGGTATCAGCAAACGTATGATACCATCTCTTTGCATTTTTGGTATACCAAGCCGCCAGCCTAATATCACCTGTCCCAGGGTATAAGACGGGTGAAATTCATTGGTCTGCGTAAATGCCGTATCTGCCCCTAATACCTTTCCTGTATCCCCCACCGTTATTATGGTCGACGATGTAAAAACGTCGTTTCCCTGCCCGTTACGCATTATGATATAATATACCCCCGAGGTATCATTGGCCTTAAGTGCCTTGTCCTTTAAATTATTGGCTTCTATATAATCCGCCAGTATCTTATCGTCTTTGGCTGCTTGCGCAAGGTATTTGGCCCTGTCGCTTTGAGTTTTACCACAACCACTTACAAGCGCACTAATCAGCAATATGGGCAATAGATACCTCTTCATTTTTCAACCGGCAAATTTATCGTTTTAAAATTCAAAAACGACTGCTTAACAATTTTTAACAAATTGAACATCATTGGTACAACGCGGACAGGATTGCTTTATTTTCGGTAGTAGCAAAAGAAGCTTATTCGGGTTTATAATTTACGGTGAGTTTGTTTATCTTTTTCAACAGGTCGATGAGGTATTGTTTATCGTGTTCGCTGATGTGCTTGTTCAGGTAATTGTTAAACTGCTTTACCACTACACGCGCAAGGTGCCGCTTCTCCTTCCCCAGCTCGGTAAGATAAATTTTAACCGACCGTTTGTCTCCCTGGTTCGATTCGCGGTAAATAAGCCCCGTCTTTTCCAACTGGTTCAGCATCCGCGAAAGGCTCGTCGATTTTAATCCAAGCAAAGCTGCCGCCTGCGACACCGTTGTTCCTTCCTGCTCATCAATATTGATAAGTAAATACCCGATAGATTGTGTTATGCCAAATTCGGTGACCAGCTGATTGTAGCGGTTAGCCATGGTTTGCCAAACTACCTTCATAAAGTAGTCTATCGTCTCCTGGTGTTTTATATGCGAGGGCATTGCAAGTAATATAATTCTGCAAGTATAAGTTTAGTTCGTGGTTCATAGTTCATAGTTCATCGCTTTTTTGATTGAAAATGGCTATTAACCATCAGCAAACCGCTAAAAACCTACTTTCGTGTCATCCCCCCTGGGGTCGGCACCGCCTTCGTAATAGCCCCACTGCGTTTTCAATATTGCGTCGACCCGGCCTATCGTTCCGCCTTCAACAATTTTATAACCCTTTTGCTCCAGTTTGGTTCGAACCGTGCTATCGAGCGCACCCTGTTCAATATTAACAATATCGGGGAGCCACTGGTGATGAAAACGCTTCGATGCTACTGCTTGTTGCATATCCTGTTTAAAATCGATGACGTTCATAATGGTTTGAAAAACTGAGGTGATAATTGTTGCCCCGCCGGGCGTTCCAACCACCATGAACAGTTTACCATTTTTCTCTACTATAGTAGGCGTCATGGACGAAAGCATGCGTTTGTTGGGCTGTATGCTGTTTGCCTTACCCCCAACAAGACCGAACATATTAGGCACGCCCGGTTTCGAACTAAAATCATCCATCTCATTGTTCAGCAAAAACCCGGCGCCTTTTACAAATATTTTTGAACCGAACGAACCGTTCAATGTAGTTGTAATTGAAACTGCATTCCCGTCACGGTCGACAATTGAATAGTGCGTGGTTTGGTCATCCGCATTTCATTGTATCCCGGCCTTAACAGGCTATCCACCGGCACCTTAAAAAAATCGGGGTCGCCCAGGTATTTCGACCGGTCGGCGTAAACCCGGCGCTCGGCTTCAACACATAATTGTACAGTCGAATCACTGTTAAAACCCCAGCGGGTCAACGGGTAATTTTCCACCGATCGCAGCAATTGCAATAATGCCACTCCTCCGCTGGATGGTGGCGGCATCGTGATGATCTTGTAACCCCTGTATTGTCCGATCAATGCCTTGCGCCAAACAGAGTGATAATTCTTTAGATCTTGCATGGTGATCAGTCCGGCACCGCTTTGCATTTCCGCCGTGATCTCATCGGCGACAATGCCGTCATAAAATCCGTCCCGGCCTTTGTCGCGTATTTGCTCCAATGTTTTTGCCAGATCCTCCTGCATTAATATATCTCCTTCCTGCCAGGTTGTATCTTTAAGCAAGTAGTTTTTATCCGGGTTCAGTTTTTTAATTTCCTTTGATGCCCAGTTCAGATCGCCGGCAAGCCGTTTTGTTATTTTAAACCCATTACGTGCCAGGTCGATAGCAGGCTGCACCAGCTCGCTCCATTTCAAACGCCCGTATTTACGGTGCGCTTCGAACATACCATCGACCGAACCTGGGACCCCGGATGCAGCATGCGTTGATAAACTTTTACCGGGTATCACATTGCCTGCCGAATCCAGGTACATATCCTGGCTGGCCATTGCAGGTGCCTTTTCCCGAAAGTCGAGTGTATTTACCTCGCCCCTGCCCGAACGATAAACCATAAAGCCGCCGCCGCCAATATTACCAGCCTGCGGATGTGTTACCGTAAGTGCAAACTGTACAGCTACCGCTGCATCCACCGCGTCGCCTCCCTTTTTTAATATTTCGAGACCCGCGTTAGCAGCATCGGGATAGGCACACACCACCATGCCATTATGGTATTCATCACTGTTGTTTTTTCCGAGCGTCCCCTGTACGCAACTTAACGGCACAATCAAAGCCGCCATCAATAATACAAACAGGCAGTGCCTTATCCGGATGATGTTCATAAACAGGTTTTATATGATCGCCTAATTTAGCCTATTTCTAAAAGATCTATCGTAACAATCAGGTGTAAAAAACGTTGCTCCTGTTAAATAGTGGAAAACTTATTTATCATAGCTAATATTTAATACTAAGTTTTGCATTTGGAAATCAGCCTGGTATGGCTTTAAACTAAAGTCAGTTACATTAAAAGGCAGAAAATAACGTTATTTGCAATAAAATTCTATGAAACGAGCTACTTACTTTCTATCTATTTTGGGTGCATTATTATTTATCGGAAGCACCGCAAAAGCACAAGCACCAGAGTACCGACCTAATTATCAATTTGCCGCAGGATTAAAATTTGGCGGTTATGAAAATGGCGTATCGGCCAAATATTTTATGGACGAAAAAACGTCCCTCGAGGCCATCGCGGGGCTGCGGTCGCCACATGGACTGGTTATTACCGGCTTATACGAACTTAATGTAAAAGCCTTTAATGTTGAAGGATTCCGCTTTTATTATGGCTTTGGTGCACACCTTGGCGCTGTAGGCGCCGGTTATTACAAAAGATTTAACGGCGACGACCAACTGTACACAGGCAACAAAATATTACTGGGTGCAGATGGTGTCATTGGCCTGGAATACGTGATACCTAATTCGCCTATTGCGGTCAGCCTCGATCTGAACCCTCGTCTTGAACTTGCCACGGGCCCATTCTTCGATATTGCACCGGGATTAGGTGTAAAATATTGCTTTAAATAAAGGTATCAGACTTTAAATAAAAGGGCCAGCTCATAATGTAGTTGGCCCTTTTTTATTTTACTGATTTAGATCGTAAATTGACCTTTATCCCCTACCGATCGATAATTATCTTTCGCGCATATTTCTTATTCCCTAAAAGTATTTTCAGTATGTAAGTTCCCGGCGGCAGGTGACCCGTGTTGATAATTGTGCTAAAATTGCCGGCCGCAAGTTGTTGTTGTGCCGAATAATTGGTGTGTCCTGCGCTGTTCACCAGCGACAAGGTTAACGCCGATGCCGCCTTCGCGGCAAACACCACATTTAATTGTCCGTCGGCAGGTACCGGGAAAACCGCCAGGCCTATATCATTATCAGAACTTACTGATGTATTAACGTATACAAAATTATCCGACTGTGAAACACAGCCGTTACTTAAAATGATGTCCACGCGGTAATTACCGCTTTGTGCCGCTGCATAAGTTTGGCCGGTTGCCCCGCTTATGGCAGCATTGTTCAGGTACCATTGATTTCCGCTTGTAAAGTTCGAACTTAAAATATTGCCATTCTGCGTGATGACCGGTTTAGCCACGGAGACAGATTGCTTTGTTGCCGAAGCACAACCCGGACTTACCAGGTGGATATCGTACAGGTAATAGTAAAAATTCTTATAATATGCCGTATCCGAAGCCGATGTGGCGGTGTTACCCTGTATGCTGAAAACATCACCAATTTTAAAAGGATAACCAGTGACGCCGCCATTGCTTCGATAGATCGTCGCATCAGCGTCGTAGGACGTGCTGATGGTGTAATGGCCCGCCGAGGGGATAAGGAGATTGAGGTTATAAACCTGCCCAATATCATTCGGGTCGTCATCCAATGCACCGGGTCCGGGATTCGAGCGCGTTGCGATAGCGTTAACCACCGCCGTTGAAACAACTTCGCCGGTTGAATCGGCAACAGTAAAAGTTATCTTACCCGAATTGCCAATGAAAAGACGGGCACTCTGTATAATTACAGGAATACGTGAGAATACGGTTATGGAAGGCGTGAATTGATTGTAACCCCCTGCTGTAAAAACATTCTTGGTAGCCGGGCCAATCGTTCCGCGAAAATCGTTCAATCCGGCGTAATAATTTCCGTTCACCGGTGCCTGCGTGGTTGTAGTTGGTGCGCCATAGGCAAATGGTATGGTATCTGTACTTGTTTTGTACCAGAGAACTTCGCCGTCGCCGGTGCCGCTAAGCAGGTACGAATTACTTGCGTTACAAAAATTAGCAGAAAGATCACTCAGCTGAGGCTGGTCCGGCGTTGTTACCGTATCGGTTACTGTGTTATTACCGGGAACGAGGTCGGCAGATAAGTTTGTAGTTGCCGTAACAACGTAACTTGTACCGGGCGAAATATTGAACGACGAAGTAAAGGTGAAATCGTCCTGCGCAAGTGAAGTTATCGACCCTGTGTATGTTTGGCTTAACGAGGTTGTAGTTCCGTCGGCTGCTTTAATGGTCACAGCTACAGGTATGGAATTAATAGTTGTGCTGCCATAATTTTTAAGGGTAATGGTCACCGGCACAGGCCCTGTACAACTGCCCCCCGACGCCGGGCTCAGAATAGCCGCAACTCCCACATCGATACTTGTTTGAAGAAACTGGACGCGATAATCCTGCGTTTCTCCTTTGGCATAGGTACCGCACGAAGAAACGGTTGAAGGATCGGATGTCTCTGTTAGCACCACGCGCATCAGGCTGAAGTTTCCGGGTATGACGGTGCCTGGCACCGTTATATTGGTGCTGTAAACACCTGTTCCATTTATAACACCGCTTGTAGCAACGAGCTCATCGGCCTCAAATGTGCCATTGCCGTTCCAATCAATAAATACTTTGGCAGCTTTATCGAAATTACCGCCACAGGTGCCGAGCGTTAAACTTAGAGGATAAGTTTTGCCCTGCTCCAGCCGTACGGTCAAATTAGTATAATCAGAATAGGTAGTACATCCAGCTGCGGGCGAGTTACTGATGTTCGACAGCCTGACCGTGTTGATACGGGAATCGGCACTTGACAACGCAGCTGATGCGCAATAAGCCGCGCCACCGATACCTGTTGCTATAATGGAATATGCCTGGGAGCCCGATGAAAGCGTTCCTTTATGCGAAACAGTAATGGTATACGCCTTGCCGGGGACGGCGCCCGTTATATAAACCTGTTCCACATTGTCGCGGATATTATTCCCGGTAGTTGCAGCCAGCGACGGACTGGCAGGATCCAGCACCCACGGCAAGTAGATGGTTGTGCCGTCGCTGATACGGATATCAAGGTCGTTCACCAATTTAGGTGTGCGGCTATTGATCACGCCGTCGGGCGTTATGCTGCCCGCCGGGTCGGTCCATGATATAGTAGCCACCAGCGGCCCGTTGCCCGACGCTACCACATTGTAAGTTTGCGTTTGCCCCTGCGCCAGGGTCTTCTCCTGTATCAGGCTTTTGGTTCCATTATCGGTTATTGCCTGTGCCGCTTTCTTCATATCCAGCAAGCCCCATCCATAGATATAATCGGGCCCGACATTACCGGCATCAAAAGCGGTATGGCAAGCCAGACCTTTAAGGGTAGCTGCACGCATAAAAGTGCCCGAATGTTTTTGGGCATAATATTCCTGTAACAAGTAGAGGGAACCTGTTACATTCGGCGCAGCCTGGGACGTACCTGAGTAGGTGATGTAACTTGTTGGGGAGCCGGAGCCGGTCGACAATACATCAAGGCCATTAGCGACAAGGTCGGGCTTAACGCGGCCATCATCCGTAGGCCCCCAGCTACTAAAAAAAGTGGTCGTAATATTTTGCGAATTGGACGGCCCATAGGGCAACGGGTTGATAGCGCCTACGGTCAGTATATTTTTGGAGTTGCCTGTGGTGCTGATACAATCGTAGCTGCTGTTACTGCTTATAGTAGCCGGGCGCGGCCCCTTATTAACAATGGTTTGGTTAGTAGGACTGCTGTATCCGTAATAAGTGGATCCCACTGCCGGACCGGTGCTTCCGCGCGAATTGCCTGCCGATTCTACAATCAGGTAAAAAGGCGCATTATAGGCTATCTTATCCCACGCCTGCGCACGGTCCGAATAAAAACCAAAGGTATAATCAACAGTATCACCCGGCAAGCCATACCATTCCCAGCGGTTTGCCGCATCGTTAAAATTCCAGCCGGCCTCGTCGCCGTAAGAGTGATTTGACAAAAGCAAGCCCGAAGCGGCCGCACTCATTTCTCCTATATCATTATTAAAATCGTATGAATGGAGTGTAGCTGCATTAAAGGCCATGCCCTTTGCCGGAGGATAAACGCCCTTCGCAAGCATCGTGCCGGTTACGTGAGTAGCATGGTCGATAATAACCGAAGTATCACCGTAGGAGATCGTTTTACCTGCAAACTCCTGGTGCTGCCTGTAAACCCAGCCACCGTCCCATATCGCCAGCTTATTGTTGAGAAAGGCGCTGGAACCCGACAAATTCAAACCAAGCAAGCCGCCCGGCTGCACCGTATTGGTGTTGGTAGTAGCGGCGGATATAATATTGTTATCTGTTGTCAGGTATACAGGAAAGCCAAGGCTGTTTACCCCTTGCAGCGAGACGAGGCCGCCGTTCTTCGTTCTGCGGCTAAGGAGCCACCCATGGGCTTTGGCAAGAGAAATCGCTTTTTGATGGTTCGCCCTGAAAGTTTCATTGGCTTTAGCGGTTAATACATCCAGACTTTTCTTGTTATCGGGCGTAACCAATACCTGTTGCTGAGCAAAAGCGTCACCAGCGATCAAAAGCAAAAAAAACGCAACTATTGAAGTAAAACTTATTCTCATCCGCCCTTTTTAATTAAACAACAAGGTTAAAATCAGCCATATACAAGACTAATTGATGTACATGAATTAACAATGAATAGTTGCCTCAACAGTTAATCGTTTTTCAAAACAGGCAGAACCTTTATGCAACCATGCCCGATAAAATTATACTTTTTATCTTAATACGGGGTAGTATTGACCAAGGAGGCACTATTTATTTTTAGGGTAATGATTAAAATACGTAAAAGTGAACAAGGCGGATGGGTATTGCTTTTCGAGTTTTTCCTGTATTCTTTTATAAACCCAAACCTGCGGATAGGCAGACACGCCCGTTTCGGCTATGGCCCAGGCCTGGATGTCCGCTTTTGCCTGGCCCCGGCAGGCACCCACTTTGCTATTTCTATTAAAAAATCGTTGCAATGGTTTGCAGGCGACGGTATCGGCGACGCAAATTGTCATTTTCGGGATATTAGCCGCGAATAAAGCCGATGATAAATTGTAATCCCAATAACCGATAAAACTCAGGGCGGGCAAAAAGCCCCAAAATACTAATACCAGTCCGTTCATTCCCTGTAACAGGGGCCGAACGGCCAGCACCCGCTCCTTTCCTCTCAGAAAGATCACGTAAAGAAAAACTATCATCGATGTATTCCATGGCCACAGTACGCGATATCCGCGGTACCCAAAAGGGCTGAACAACAACAAAATGAAGATATGCATCGTGATCAATACTATCGCCGACCAAACCTGGGTCTTCCTGAACAATAACCCAACACCGGCAAGTAATTCGATTACGCCCAATAAATACCCGCTGTAATGGACCCAGCTTTGCGTAATAACATGCACAGGTATTTTCAGAAAAAACTTAAGGATCAGTATGTTCCAAACCGTGCGCACAAAGTCCTCATTTAATTTGCAGGCACCGCCGTAAAAATAAGTGGATACTAACACAAAGGCAATGCATGCCGGTATGTAGCCTGTCCTTTTAAAATTGAGCAAAAAAATAAGGATCGTGAAAACATACTGGTATTCCCATGGCAGCAACCGGTTTATGTCCAATACGCACGAAAAAATTTCAACAAACAACAATGCCAACAGGGCAGTCCGGCCAGGTTTGAAAAAAGCTAACAGGATAAGCCCCAGCGATAGTAAAAATACTGCCGTATGTACAACTGCGGGTACGCCATCAAGGATTTTGAATAACGGGACGACAGGTAATAAACGGTTTGTTGTCCATATCCTCCAGCTCAACAATTTCGCGAATAGCCAGAACAGACATGTTATCTTTAACAAAAGATCGTTGCTGTTCCGATCAAATAAAGAAAGCCGTTTGCCGGGCATTATTTAGTTAAGATTGGTTATTAAATCCACGACAATTTACAAAAATAATCCAATTGTGGGGGATCGCCTGCCTGAGGGTTCGGCCGCTTTCAATTATAAGTATTTGAAACATATGTTAAATTGGGCACGTAAAAATAAAAATCTATATTTGTAACTGTAGAAATTCTTCATGAAGCTAAAAGCCGGATTTTGTGTCCTCGTATTTTTCCTGATGGCTATTGTAACGGCAGTTGCGCAAACCACTGTTCCCTGTGACGACGCCGACCCTGATGCCAACTGCCCTTTGGATACCTGGATTGTAGTGCTTGTCATAATGGCATCCGCTTTCGCCGCCTACAGCCTTTACCGCAGGCAAAATATACTACCCCGCGCTAAATAATTCTTTTTTTATCGCCAAATAACACTTGGTTAATAATTTAATTATTGATTTTTTCCAGGTCAATTTTTCAGTTAATTTTTATTAATTAAAAGTTAATATTTGCAGCCCGCCTATTTTCATTTTCGTCAAAACAAAGGATATAAAACCATGTTTTGCACCAGCCATATCGATATTCTATATTTTTGTAACAATTTATTAAAAAAATTAACCGCGTATGAAACTAATCATGTGTTGTAACGTATAACGGCGCATTATCAGGCCAATTATATGGGCAAAGGATAGTGTAAACGGTATATAATTGATCTTTCAGCAATAAATAATCTGCATTTGCAGAATATTCATCAAAAAAGAAAAAATTTAGCCGTACACGTTGAAAATCCGACTACTATTCCCTTTCTTAATAGCATTGATATTTGGCGCTCAATGGGCGCAGGCCGGTACAACCTATACGTGGAACGGGGGCGCCAGCGGCAACTGGACAACTGCATCGAACTGGTCGCCAAGTACAGGCTACCCTGGGAGTTCGGGCACTACCGATATTGCCCGCATCAATACCAGTAATGCGGTAATAACACTTAGCGCCAGTTTAACTATCGCTTCATTACAATCAACCAATTACGGTGTATCAGGGGTAAAGGTCCAGTTCTCAGGCTCTGCAGTTTTAACGGTAAATTCGGGTCTTACTACAGCACAGCCATCGTCAGCCTCAAACGGGATCATTTTTTCAGGCACCGGAACAGCAAATATCGGCGGCTCATCACAACTCGGGTATCAATCATCTATGTCGATATTATCAGGGGCAACAGTTAATTTTATAGCAAGCTCAACATTTAGCTTTCCCAATAATCATTCAGGCATAACAAATGCCGGTGCACTCAATTTCCTAACCGGCTCATCTTTAACGCTTCAGGATCAAAGCCAGCTCACCAATACGGGCACCCTGACAACGACCAAAGCCACCATAACCCTTTCAGGGAGCGGTAGTCCGGCAAATATGATAGATAACCAGGGCACCTACATGGACCATGGCTCAACTATTAATATAACCGGCCAAAATGCGGCTTTCAAAAACTCTACCTCATCCGCAGTTTGCCGCATGCGGGGCACAACGCTATCCTTCAGTAGCGGAAATAACGGCATGAGCCTCACCAATGTGGGTACATTTATTGCCGATTCTGCGGCTACGTTGAATATTGGGACACAAAGCTGCCCCATTACTAATTCTGGCGGCTTCTATGCGGGCACGTCAAACTCGTCATGCATCATTAATCTTACAGGGCAAAGTTCTACCATTAACAATACCGGCACTTTTTACGTGGGCTCAACGTCCGGGATAACCATATCAGGGTACCAGGCTGGTATCACGGCGGGCAGCGCCGGGTTTTTTATATTTCAATCCGACGCTTACGGGTCGGCTTATCTGGGCGCCGTGCCTACTAACTCCATCGGCCGGATTACAGGCACTTATTATGTACAGCGATATATCACTGGCGGTAGTTCCGCTTATCGTAGTTACCGGTTATTCTCTTCCCCTGTTTACGCCAGTACAATAAGCGGCAATAATGTTTACAGCCTCAATTATGTTAATTCAGGCTCCCTTACAACGGGATCGGGTGGTACCAGCGGCGGATTTGATAAATCGGGCAATCCAAGTATTTATCTTTACCGCGAAAATATGAGCCCTTCGAATACCACCTATATTTCAGGTAATTTCAGGGGAGTTGCTACTATTAACAACGCACCCACCTATACTTTAGATGGCGATGCCGGTAATTTCAATATTCCGGTTGGGAATGGCTTTCTTTTCTTTTTCCGGGGCGATAGGGTAAGCAACCTGGCCAATAAATACACACCCGGCACAAGCGCCGAAAGTTCTATTGAGACCGCCACCGGCACCATGAACCAGGGCCAGGTAACGGTAAAAGACTGGTTCACACCGGCATCGTCTAACTTAAGTTACACCGCTGGTTCACCAGCATCGGTGCGTGGTTTTAACCTGGTAGGCAACCCCTATCCTAGTTCAATCGATTGGGAAAATTTTCAAACATCGAGCACCACCACAGGCATATACGGTACAAACGTAGGGAATACTATTTATGAACTGAACCCTCTCAATGCAAACTTTGGCGCCTACATAAAAGGCGGCGGCGGCATAGGAACCAACAATGCAACCAACATAATAGCAAGCGGGCAGGGTTTCCTGGTGGTGGCAAGCAGCGCTTCGGCAAAGCTTATTTTTAATGAATCGGCAAAAACAAGCACGCAGGTAACTGGCTCCAATCTTTTAATGAGCACGGCTCCCATAGCAACAGATCCTATACAGTACCTTAAGCTGCAATTAAGCCAGGATTCGATAAATACGGATGACATGATCATCCGTTTTAAAAGTGATGCGACGACTAAATTTGATCCGGATCTTGATGCGATCTATAAGCCAGGTAATGGCAAAGTAAGTATCTCAAGTATCTCGAGCGATAACGAAAACCTGGCTATCAATTCTATTCCGCTTGCTTCAGGCACTAATACGCGGCTATCGGTAAATACGACAGCTGACGGTATTTATTCGCTCAGCATGAAAAACCTGCAGGGAGTGCCGCAACTATATGATATATGGCTGATGGATACCTATAAAAAAGACTCATGCGACATGAGGCATAACCCTGTTTATCGGTTTAATGTATTTAAAAACGACACCAGTTCGTTCGGCTCAAATCGCTTTGCACTTGTAGTTCGTCAAAACCAAGGGTATGCTTATCGGCTGCTTGGTTTTGCCGCCACCAAAATGCAGACCCTAGCCGGAACAGCAAACCAGGTACAACTAACCTGGCGATGCGAAAACGAGCAAAACTATACCCGGTTCGCCGTTCAGCGCAGTGTAGATAGCGGGAAGACCTACGAGATTATAGGCATTGTAAAGGCAGCCGGCCTGGGCACTTACATAATAGATTCGTCGCCGGCAAAAAATAATCTTTACAGGCTGATGTCAACGGACGTAACTAACACGATATCCTATTCCAATATAGTTCCTGTCGACTATGCGGACGCTGCTATCAAAAGCGTCATCAGTGTATATCCGAATCCGGCCAGTTCAAATATCAGCCTGACGATAGCTAACCCTAAAGGCACTATCAATAGCTATACTATTATGATCACTAACAGTTCGGGTTTGGTGATCAGTCAATCGACCACGAACTCGGCCACCTGGCAGGGTAGCGTTGCCGGCTTACATCCCGGCACCTACGTTATCAAAGCATTTGATAGCAAAACGAAGGAAGAAGTTGGAAACGCCAAATTTGTAAAAATGTAGCCTAATTAATCCATATATATACGTCAACCGCCGGGAGTGAAAACTCCGCGGCGGTTTTTTGTTTTTACGCAGTATTGAAGCCCCTTACACCTAATTTTTCGCGCTAGGCTTTCCCATGGCAGCAATTACCTGATTCATATCTCTCAATAAATCAACTTGTTACAAAACGTATTTTAACCAATGATTAATATTTTCCCTAAAATATAACTTAGCTACATTTAATATCGTATAAAGAACATGTAAATTAATAGTTAATTATCATCACTGGTTTGTTGATAATTAACCATTAGTGAGGTGGGAGCATAACCCCGATGCTATGAGAAGAGTACGACTTTACTTATTTATTTTAGTAGTATCCACAACGCTACAAAAAGCTAATGCCACCACCTATACCTGGACAGGCCTCGCCTTCAATGGCAATTGGACGTCATCAGGTAATTGGTTTCCTTCATCAGGCTACCCCGGAAGCAGTGGAACAACCGACATTGCGGTAATTAACACAAGCTTGCAAACTGTCACGCTAACTAGCAGTTTAACAATTAGCCAGCTACAATCGACACTTTATGGCGTGGCCGGCGTTACCGTACAACTCACCGGTTCAAACGTACTTACCATTAACAGCGGTATAAGTACCGCACAACCAATCCTTGCCGCTATAGGACTTACTTTTTCGGGTTCAGGTAAGGTAAACATCGGCGGCACTTCGCAATTAGGGTACCAGTCGTCCATGGCCATTGCATCAGGGGCCACGGTAAATTTTACCGCAGGCTCGGCATTTAATTTTCCAAACAACCATTCCAGTATTAACAACGCCGGCGCGCTTAATTTTCTCACCGGCTCGACACTTACACTGCAGGACTTTAGCCAGCTGATCAATACAGGTACGTTGACTACCATAAAATCGACCATAACACTTTCAGGAAGCGGCACACCTGCGAATATCATTGACAACCAGGGAACATTCATCGATCACGCCTCAACTATCAATGTTACAGGACAAAATTCGGCTATCAAAAATTCGACATCTGCAGCTGTTACGAAAATGCACGGAACAACGCTGACTTTCAGCAGCAGTAATAACGGAATGAGCCTTAGCAACGCGGGCTGGTTTACCGCCGACTCGGCAGCTACCATTAATGTCGGCACACAAAACTGCCCTATTACCAACACGGGTACTTTTTATTCGGGTATTTCCAATTCGGCCTGTATCGTTAACCTGACAGGGCAAGGGGCAAATATTAACAATTCGGGCACCTTTTATGTGGGTTCCACTTCCGGGGTAACTATATCAGGCTACCAGGCCGCAATTACCAACAATAGCACCGGTTTTTTTATCATTCAGTCAGATAGCTATGGATCTGGCTACATTGGTAGCATCCCCTCCACCTCGGTTGGATATATCACAGGTGCCTATTACGTACAACGCTATATAACAGGAGGTAGCTCAACTTATCGTGGTTACCGGATGGTATCCTCCCCGGTTTACACAAGTACAGCAAGCGGCAACAATATATATAGCCTGAATTACGTGGGATCGACATCGCTATTGACAGGCTCCGGCGGTACATCCGGAGGATTCGATAAAGCAGGCAACCCCACGCTTTACCTGTATCGCGAAAACATGCCGCCGTCGAACACGGCTTACACGTCGGGCAATTTCAGGGCGCTAAGCGCTATAAATGCATCTCCATCGTACTCTATCTATGGCGATGCCGGCACTTTCAACATCCCTGTTGGTAATGGGTTCCTCTTCTTCTTCAGGGGCGACCGCACCAGCAACTTTGCCAATAAATATACCCCCGGCACCAGCGCCGAAAGCGTGGTAATGACTGCAATAGGGTCGATGACACAAGGCCAGGTAACCGTAAAAGACTGGTTTACCCCGTCATCGTCCACCTTAAGTTACACCGCCGCATCTCCCACCTCGGTACGGGGTTTCAATCTTGTAGGTAATCCTTATCCCAGCGCCATAGATTGGGAAAGCTTTCAGACAGCTTCCACTACAACGGGCATCTACGGATCTAACGTGGGTAGTACCATGTACGAACTTAACCCGACCAATCAGAATTTCGGCGCTTATGTCAAAGGCGGTGGCGGAGTTGGCACCAATAAAGCGTCCAATATCATTCCAAGCGGCCAGGCATTTTTGGTAGTTGCCACCAGCACATCAGCCCAGCTCATTTTTAACGAAACAGCAAAGTCAACCGCACAAGTGACTGGACTCAACTTGTTAATGGGTACGGGGGCCACCGAGGTTGCCAGCAACCCCTACCTTAGAATGGAGTTGAACAAGGGGGCTTTTGATATGGACGATATGCTGATACGCTTCAACAGCGGTTCCCTTACAAAATATTCGGCCGCGGAGGACGCGCCATACCAGCAAGGTTTTGGTAAAGGGCACCTTTCGAGTATGTCTTCAGATAGTATTTCACTTGCCATCAACACATTGCCGTTGCCGAAGGCCAGCGAAAGCATCCCGTTGAATATTACGGCCACTATAGATACTGTTTATCAACTGGAACTAAAGGAATTGAAACAAGTACCACAATTGTACGATGTTTGGCTGATGGATGCATACATGAAAGACTCTGTGAATATGCGTGATAACCCGAAATACAATTTCAGTATTATTAACAAAGACTCGGCGAGTTACGGATCAAAAAGGTTTACCCTGGTGGTACGGCAAAATCCCTATTACGCTTATCAACTATTGAGTTTTGACGCAAAAAAAGCGGCCGATGCGGCACAAATACTGGTAAGCTGGGCCACCCGTAACGAGCAGAATTATACTCATTTTACCGTTGAACGCAGCCTCGACAGAGGTAAAACCTTTGAGGTAATCGGCAATGTCAGCTCAGCCGGCCTGGGTGCTTATAGTTTCATAGATAATGCCCCCGCTATCGGACCGAATTTTTACCGGCTGAGACAGGAAGACATCAATGACAGCGTCCGTTACTCAAAAACGGCCGAAGTGATGTATTCAAAAGCTGCGACCGGTATCGCCGGAAATTTGAGTGTTTACCCTAACCCGGCAAAATCGACCGTAACCCTCGTGATCGACACAAAAGTAGCCGATATGGCAAATTATAGCATTTCGATCACCAACAGTTCGGGGCTGATAGTAAAACAAGTTAACTCAACGCAGTCATGCTGGCAAGGCGATGTAACGACGCTGCTGCCAGGCACTTACACAATCAGTGTCATAAATAATCAGGACAAAAGCAAGGCTGGTGTCACCCGGTTTGTAAAATTATAGTTTTGCAAATCACCTCGTTGGGGATGTCATAATTAAGGCAATTCCCAGTACCTCTTCGCGCCTGAAATATAACTCCGTTCGATTGAAAGAAAGGCGTTTATGATTCCGAACACTTAGCTGACTTTTATCGTTGAAACCTTAGCCCTGTCAGTAATTATGTGAACAATGTTACACGAATCGGGGAACTGGGCATCATTGACTAACCTATTGATCATTTGGCTCTAAAGCACACCGTAACGTCTTTTTAATGGTTACAGGGCCAAAAGCCCGCGTTTAAATAAACGTTTGAACATACATAGCATAGTATTTGCCTGTGACATATCCACTATTGATTATTCACGGGACAAACGAACATTGCTACATGAGAATATCTAAAAAATATTTGCTGTTTCTTTTATTTGCATGCGCTTTATTTTCAGCCGCGATAAACAGCTACGCCCAGGCGCCTAATATCAGTTACACTCCGTCTACAAATGTTTATACTATTAACACCGCTATAACGCCGCTAATTCCCGCCAATTCCGGCGGACCAGTTGCTTCATTTGCCTATGGCGCCGGAGTACAACTTACCGGGGCAACCCTAAGCAATCCTTATGGTATGGGTATCGACCCGTCCGGGAATATTTATGTGGTTAATTACGGCAATAACTCGGTGAGCAAGTATAATTCAGCGGGTACTTACCAGGGAACATTCGGCACCAATGCAAACCTGTCCGAACCGGCGGGTATCACTTTTGATGCATCAGGAAATGGCTATGTATTAAATTATCACCGCACAAATAATGGCTTGGGTAACAACCACGGCAATGCCTATGTGGATAAGTACAATTCGGCCGGCGCGTACCAATCAACCATTATCCAGGGGCTTGGCACCGCGAACGGATTAGCCCAGGATGCATCCAATTACCTATACGTAGCACAAGGCAATTACAATGGCGGAGCAAACACCGTTTCGCAATACAATATTAGCGGGGCGCTTGCTTTTAACATAGCTACAGGGCATACGACAAATCCTGTAGCAGTAGCAGTGGATGGATCATACAACATTTATGTGCTTGACAATAGCGGCCAAAATGTAACCAAATATAATTCAACCGGCGGCTATCTTTCAACGGTGATAACCGGGTTAAGTAACCCCAATGCAATCTATGTGGATGGCGCGGGGGACATATACGTCGGCGATTCGGGCACCCATACCGTAACCGTCTACAATGGGTCTGGTACGCTTTTGACCACCATATCGGGGATAACCGACCCGGAGGGCCTTGTTACCGACAGCAAAGGCAATCTGTATGTGTCCGATTTTACCAGCAACACGGTAACCAGGTATCCACCGGTAGGCGGATATTATCTAAGCGGGATATTGCCTCCGGGTTTAAACTTCAGCAGCGCCACAGGTACATTTTCGGGAACCCCGACAAGTCCGTTTTCCGCCACTACCTATACCATTACAGCTTATAATGCGATTGGCAGTGGTAATACGACAGTGACTCTCTCATGTCCGCCAAACTTATCAGCGCCGTTGATAAGTTATAATCCTTCTATCAACGTTTTTACTATTAACTCTCCTATAACAGCCTTAACGCCAAGCAACACCGGCGGTACACCAACCAGCTATTCCATTAGCCCGGCGACTTTACCTGCAGGCCTACTCTTTAGCAGTTCAACCGGCGTTATAACAGGAACACCAACCGCACAAACCGCAGCAACTATTTTCACTATAACGGCAACAAACGGGTCGGGCAGCAGCAGTGCCAAAGTAAGTATCGCCTGCGTTGTGGATAATTACTGGACGGGAAGCAAAAACAACGACTGGGCCACTAAGCAAAACTGGAGCGCCAACCATGTACCCACTGCTACAGACCTTGCCAGTATCGGCGTTGTGAATTATGCCGGTTCGGAGCCTGCAATATTAGCAAACACCACGGTAGCGGCATACTACGTAACATTCGGAGCTAACTCAGGCACATTAACCGTACAGAACGGCGCAACACTCACCATCAATAATATCCTCACTATCAATAACAACGCTACGCCCAACTTTATAGGCCAGGGAACAGGGGCCATAAACATTGTGCCTGCCGCTGTAGTAAATATCAGCGGGACGGGCGCACTAACTATTACGAATGCGTCCTCGACCGTTAACCTTGTTACGCTACAGTCAAACGCTTCAGGCTCGGCAACTATAAGCCAGATGACATCCGGTTCTATTTCAGGCACTGTAAATGTGCAGCGGTACGTAACAGGAGGGGCCGGGTATCGTGGTTACAGATTGATCTCGTCGCCGGTGAACAGTGGCGTTACGGCTAATGGCAACACCATTTTCAGCATGAATTACCTTGCTGCCGCCATTCCTTCAACAGGTCTTAACGGCATACCGGGCGGATTTACCAAAGCTGGGAACCCTACATTTTACTTGTTTAGGGAAGACAAGGTACCGAACAACTCGTCGTACGTAACCGGAAATTTCAGGGCCATAGCCGATATGAGTGCCGATCCAAATTATACGATAGAGCTTGACGGGTCAGGTTTCAATTTACCGGTTGGCACGGGCATCCTGATGTTCTTCCGTGGCAGCCTGGCGACGGTAAACCCTTTCGTGACCACCACTACACCGGTTGCAGCTACCATTACAGCATCGGGTAAATTAAACCAGGGGGCTATCACGGTAGCCGATTGGTATAATCCGGCACCCAAAACATTGGGCTATACGACTACATCCGGACTTGCTTCTATTGAAGGTTTCAACCTGGTGGGAAATCCATACGCCAGTTCCATTGACTGGAATACCTGGAGCTCCTCCGTTTCGACAGCAGGCATATATGCGCCAAATACAAGCGGGTTTATTTACATGCTTAACCCCACCGGACAGGCAGCCGGCGGGAATTATGGAGTATATAGCCAATCAACTGGTGGGGTAAACAATGCCACAAACATAATTCCGAGCGGCGTTGGATTTTTCGTCCAGGCATCGGGCGCTGGTACCGCGTCGCTCACTTTCAATGAGTCGGCAAAGATAAGCACACAGGTAACAGGGGCTAATTTATTTATGACTACTCAACCGGTAGCGGAAACAGTAAGGCGATCCATACTTATTAAATTAGCTATGGACACGATTAACACTGACGAGACATTACTTAATTTTGATAGTGGTACCAAAACCACATTCGATATCGCAGAAGATGCCAGGTACCAGACAGGCACAGGAAAAGTTCATCTCGCAAGCATGTCGGCTGACCGGGTTGCACTTGCTATCAATCAGCTCCCTTTATCAAGAACCGTCAATATTCCATTGAAGGTCTCGGCAACATCAAATGGTAGTTATACCATAACCGCAAAACGGATCACCGGTGTTCCGGCACTCTACGATATATTCTTGAAAGATGCATTTACAAAAGATTCAATTAATATGCGAACCACGGGAAGCTACAGCTTCGATATAAATACGGCAGATACAAGCACATTTGGGTCGGACCGTTTCGTGCTAACTATGACACAAAACCCTGCGTTAGCGTACAAACTGATAGACTTCACTGCGGGAAAAGGAACAGGCAAACAAGTATTAGTACAATGGTCAACCGCAAATGAAGAAAACTATACCCGTTTCACTGTAGAGCGCAGCACGGACAGGGGAAACCATTTCGACGTCATCGGCGGACTCACCTCAACCGGAGCAGGGGTTTACGCTATCACCGACAATGCTCCGGTAGCCGGCCCGAATCTATACCGGCTTGTGCAGGAAGATATGAATAACGATATCAGCTATTCGAAGACCGCAGAGGTGATGTATTCAAACCAGGCAGGCGGCATGGCCAACGTATTAAGCGCTTACCCGAATCCGGCTAAATCGAACATAAGCCTCATTATCCAGCCTAAAACAGCAACCGATACAGGCTACGAGATCAGCATTACAAGCGGTGCCGGGCAATTGGTTAAGCAAGCCATCACCACACAGCCTTTCTGGCAAGGTGAAGTATCCGGATTACTGCCAGGCACTTATTTCATCAGGGTAATAAGCAAAAAGGATAAAAGCCTTGTCGGAAAGACCCAATTTATTAAGCTTTAAGACATCCAGCTTCAATCAATCGCAGTAAACCCCTGTAATACAAAATCATATATTATTATATATAATTTTAATAAACCCCGTTTGGATAATACCGTTGCAAAAACCCTTTTAAACGCTGATAAAGTGCGTTTTACCATCTTAAAATGTGGGGATTGTTGCCCAAAATGGGGAATAAAAACACGCGAAGAAAAAGCCCGGTTATCCACTTAACAAACAACCTTATCCTGCCTGCAAATATTTTCGCTGATTTTACCATCCGCAACGCTGAAAACGCCCTTTCTGCGGCATAGTTATCCACTAAGTGCACGATTATTGCGACAGGTAGACGCACACTACTCGCCGCGTACAAATCGCGCGGTGAAACCTTTATGAAAATATTGAAAAAACCTTTACTCATCATACCGCTTTTAAGTTTAGTATTTGTCCTGCTTGGGGTGAATACTTTTGCCCAAACTACCTACGATTGGGTGGGCAATGCCTCGAGTGGCAGTAAGAACGATTGGACCAACGCAGGAAACTGGCAGTCGACCACCGGGGGAGTAACTACAAGCCCCGCTACAGATTACCCTGGCCATATAGGTTCTACGGAAGGTGTCGCCGTTTATATTGGGGTTAATATCACCCAGCATGGAAACGGACAACCAATTATCACTGCTGGCACGACTATCAATATTGCATCACTTGATTTCGGCGACAATTTTGTGCCGCAAAGTTCAATTACTGGCAATGCTTCAACGGCATGGTCAATAGTACTTCTCATAAATGGTAATTTAAATATCAGTGGTGCTTTTACACAAAGGGCCTCTAGCAATTATAACCCCGCCAATATTAGCACAACGGGTATTTACGAAAGGCCCGTGTTTAATTATATCAGTACAAATACCGGACAGCCTGGAACGATGACCTGCGGATCGTTTATTATTGGCGATGGGACGCTTCCATCTGTAGATAACATAATTAATACCACCCAAATGAAAATGGGCAATAACGCCACTGGCGGTAGTCTTACCCTCAACGTATTGGGCGACTTTATTCTTTATTCGCCCGCGCGGCTTGATGTGAGTAACAAGGTTGTAGCCGAAAGCCTGGCTGAATTCTCGTTCGCCGCTGGCACGATCAATCTTTATGGGCAGATTAAAATGATAGATGTAAGCAATCCAATTGTCCCCTACAACTATGCAGCTACAAATTACCAACCATTAGCTTTTTTCTCTATAGACGGATTCAGTACAACTACGGACAACCCGGTATTAAATTTATATAACGCAAGCCCCTTAAATATTCAAACGGGCGATAATAATAACAAAGTCGACTTTTATAATGTAAGCAATGGCGCTATAGGCGGCACGTTAACAGTCAATTTCAAAGGCACTGACCCTACGCAAGATATACCGGTCTACTTGGCTGGCAATACCCAGCAGTACAATTTTATTGATCGGTTCTATACATTGACTAACGTAATTGCGACTACCAATAGCTTAGCCGGTGGATCGGGTTATGTTGACGGAATTTACACCAATGTGCCTTTAACGGGCGGTTCTGGTAAGGGCGCTTTAGCTAATATAACTGTTTCCGGAGGCAGTGTTACAGGTTTCACTCTAAACACGAGCGGTTATGGAGGCGGATATGCCGTTGGAAATACTCTTTCGGCAAGTAACGCCAATCTTGGTGGTAGCGGATCCGGATTCAGTGTTAACGTTGCATCCATCACAGGATCTTTTACCTATGGTGGCGTTTACGGCAATATTGTCTTTTCTGGCTCGGGCACGAAAAAAGTCAACGCATCTACTGGCGGCACCTTTAGTGTTATCGGAGATTTTACGATCGCATCGGGGACCGAAACAGTTGACATAACCACCAATAACCCTAACCTTACCATCGGCGGAAACTATTCTTCGGCAAGCGGTACGACCCTTTTTAAAAACAACTCCAATGCTTTAACCATAAATGGCACAACCAGCAACGGCGGGCTTTTCACACACTCGGGTACTGGCGGCGTTACGTTTACAGGGACCTTTACCAATACCAGCACCGGAGTATATAATCAGTCGGGCAGCGGCGCGGTTACCGCTAATAACGTGGTGAGCAATTCCGGTACTTATACACAGTCGGGTTCGGGCACGGCAGCCTTTAATGCCGCCTTCACCAGTACCGGTACGGGTGTTTACAATCATTCGGGTACCGGTACCTTCACAGCGCTGAGTACGACAAACAATGCGGGCACTTTCAACCAATCTGCAACTTCATTGGCTTATTTCCAGGGCGCGGTAACCAATTCAGGTACCGTTAACCTTACAGGCAGCGGTGCCCTAACCAATGCAAATACCACAAGCAATACTGGTCTTTACAACAGCAATGGGGCTGGTTTGCTTACTTTTTCGAGCACGGCAACCAATTCCGGTTCGGGCAGCATCACACAAAACAGCACCGGCACCATCCTATTCTCGGCCGTGTTTAATAACTCAAGCGCAGGGGCCACATTCACCCAAACCAGCAATGGCACCACAACCTTCGCAAGCGATGTGAATAATAGTGGCACTATCACCCATGGTCCCGGCGCTATCAGCGTAGCGGGTACGTATACTAACAATGTCGGCGGCAAGCTTATATTAGGCTCCGGCGATTTTACTTTTACCGGTGACTATACCAATAACGGCACCTTTACTGCAGGCACCGGAAATGCACTATTCAGCAGCGCCAGCACTCAACGGTTAAAGGACGGTTCTGCCAATGGCACTGTATTTAATAAAGTGACCTTTAGCGGCGATGCCAATAAAAATGTACAAAGCGGACATTTCTACGTATCTCCTTCAGGTATAATGACATTATCAGGCACCAGCACTCACGTGGTTTCCAACGCATCGTACAATCTTACACTCATGTCAGATGTAAACGGTTCGGCTACCGTTCCGGCTATCCCCAATAGTTGCTCAGTTGATGGCCCGGTAACCGTACAACGCTATGTGACGGCTTCACGCTCATACCGCCTGGTGTCATCACCGGTGGCCGATACTACTGCTGCGGGTGCTGCTATTACAGATAGTTATGGTAATAAAATATACAGCGTAAACTACCTGCGCACCAATACTTATATTACAGGGTCGGGCGGCGGTGTCGACAAGGTTGGTAACCCCACGCTCTATTTGTACCGTGAAAACCTGGTACCGAGCAACGCTACTTTTACAGGCGGCAACTTCAGGGGCATCAGCGACCTGTCGGCCAGCCCTAACTACACTTTAGATATCGACGGCGGGCCGTTTAATATTCCTATCGGTAACGGCTACCTGTTCTATTTCAGGGGTAGCAGGAAACAGGCCAGCCTGGCAACCCTTACCACAGCAGGAGCGCCTGCAACTACGGACACTTTAAATGCCGTTGGCGCTTTGAACCAGGGTACCGTTAATGTACATTACTGGTATACGCCCGGAAGTGCAGCTTTAATGTATTCGACGGCATCGGGCAATCCAGGTATCGAAGGCTTTAACCTGGTTGGGAACCCATACGCAAGCTCTATCGATTGGGACAAATTCAGCAACAGCAACTCAGCATTCTCAATTTATGGTCCCGGACTATCGCCGATCATAGCCATGCTGAACCCTACCGGGCAAACAGCGAGTGGTAATTACGGCTATTATGATCCTACCATTCCGGCTGGTACAAATAATGCTACCCATATCGTGCCAAGCGGCGTCGGTTTTTTTGTGCAGGCCAGTCCGTCCGGAGCTAATACGCTTAGATTTTCTGAGACGGCCAAGGTAAATACCCAGGTTGTGACACCAAATCTTTTCATGGGTAAGCCGCCGGTAGCAAATCAGCCAACTCCTTATATTCATTTGAAAGTTGCGATAGACTCGGCAAATTCTGACGAAACAATAATTGCTTTTAACGCTGCCAGCAAAACCGGATACGACCTGATGGAAGATGCAAGATATCGTGCAAGTACCGGCAAAGTAATGCTTGCAAGCGTATCCGACGATAATGTTGCACTCGCAATCAATCACCTTCCGCTATCAAAAGGCATTATTCCGCTGAAATTGACAGCAATAACCGGGAATTATACCATCAACGTTAAGCACTTGTCGGGCATTCCTGAAATTTATGCTGTTTGGCTGAAGGATGCCTTCACGAAAGATTCTGTCAACCTGCGTACAACCGCCGCTTACAGTTTTAATGTAAATACAGCTGATACCACCACATTAGGTTCAAAACGTTTTAGTATCGTTATAGGTACAGATCCGGCAAATGCTTATCAATTACTTACCTTTACCGGCAACCAGGTTGGCAACAGCAAACATGTTGAATTGGACTGGACCACGAAGAACGAACAAAACTACACCCACTTTACGGTGGAGCGTAGCAACGATAACGGAAAGACATTTGAAGTTGTTGGCGGAATGCTGTCGACCGGCGCAGGGGCATATAGCCTTACCGACAAAAATGCTATAAACGGTGATAACCTTTACCGCTTGAAACACGAGGATATAACAAATACGATCACTTATTCAAATGTTGTTAATATATCGATAACAGGCGATAAAGGAAATCACGATCATTTAACCTGCTATCCAAACCCCGCTATCAATAATATAAGCATATCTATTCCTGTTAAAACGCAGGGTAAAAACACTTATGACCTACGGATAACCAACAGCGCCGGTATAGTAGTTAAATACGCCGTGCTGACTGACCCAAGCTGGCAGGGGAGCGTAGGACATTTCCTGACCGGCACGTACCTGATCCAGGTTATAGACAAGAAAAACAATAGCGTAGTAGGCCAGACTAAATTCGTAAAATTGTAGAAAGCACATAACTGAATACCAATTGGCCGGCGCAAGAAACTTGCACCGGCCTTTTTGTTGCACTAATAATGAATAGCATTAAACAATACCGGAATATTGGCTAGTCGCGGGGTTTCTAACCTTCGCGGGCGGTTGAAACCGGTACAATTTTTCAACTTTTCCACATCCCGGCTAACCATGCGATTGGTTCGTCATTGATAATGTCGAAGCGTAACACTGATTTATTAGTTAAATATTTAATTTAAATGATAAATATTGAATATTATTTCTTTATGTTTCCTATTGTTTAATTAATGGGAAATAAATTATTGGTAACCAAACACTTATGATTTCGTAAAACGACCTGAACATTTATTGGAGCGAAAAAATATATCTGATTAATTTTATTAGTTTCGGATCCAAATATTTAAAACCGTGCTGTTTTGAGAAGAATATTATTGTATTTGGGCGTTTTATTTATCCCCTTTGTATTTGCAAATTGTGCTTCTGCACAAGCGCCAAACATTTCTTACAGCTCTGCCACCAATGTTTTTACGGTAGGGAGCGCCATATCAACACTAACGCCATCCAATACAGGCGGCGCGGTGCCTGCAAACACCTATTCGACTTTTTCTACCTGGGCGGGAAGCACAACAGGAGCTAGCGGCACTACGAACGGTACAGGAACTGCGGCAAGGTTTAATACGCCGCGCTGGATGACTTTGGACGGATCAGGCAATATGTATATAGCAGATGCCGGAAACAATGAGATACGCAGAGCGGTAACATCGACTGCGGCAGTTGCTTTAGTTGCCGGAAGTACGACTGGAGCAAATGGTACGACAAACGCCACTGGCAGTGCTGCACGTTTTGACGGGCCTTATGCTATTACGTTCGACGGATCAGGCGCTTTATATATTGCCGACTTCAATAATAACGAGATCAGGAAAGTGGTCGTTTCCACTATGGCTGTAAGCTTACTTGCAGGAAGCAACACAGGTGCAACCGGTACTACGAACGGTACAGGAACCACCGCCCGATTCAACCAGCCGGCTGGTATTGCTTACGATGCCGTTAGTAACTGTCTGTATGTTTCAGATTTTGCCAATAACCAGATCAGAAAAGTAACAACAGCGGGAGCGGTGACCTTATTCGCTGGCAGCGCGGCCGGAACCGCTGGTTCTGCAGATGGTACCGGGTCTGCTGCAACTTTTAACGGTCCAAACGGCATCGCTGTAGATCCTTCCGGTAACATTTATGTAGCCGATCAGAACAATAATGAGATCAGGAAGATAACGCCGGCGGGAGTAGTAACAACCTTTGCCGGAAATACCACTGGCGGTTCAGCCGACGGCGTTGGTACGGCAGCGTCCTTCGTTACGCCGAGTGGACTTGACCTGGACATTTCAGGAAATATTTACGTAACCGACCGCGGGAATTACCTGGTCAGGATGATAACTTCCGCAGGGGTGGTAACCACTGTTGCCGGTACCGGAGGCTCCGGGTTTACGAATGGGGTTGGTACGTCAGCTGCGATCAGCGATGCGAGGGGCATTACGGTGGATCAAAGCAGCGGCAATATTTATGTTGCGGATTATAGCAATAATGTTATCCGCAAAATGATAGGCACGGGCTACAGTATTTCACCTGCCTTGCCTGCTGGCTTGAGTTTCAACAATGCTACAGGCGCCATTTCAGGTACCCCCACGGCTATCTCATCGACGACTACTTATACCATAACAGGCTTCAACGTATCCGGCTGTAGCAGCACCACTATAACTATTCAATGTGTCCAAACCAATAACTGGACAGGAGCGAGCAATACTACCGCCTGGGCCACAGCAGGTAATTGGAGCAAAAACTCTGTTCCCGGCCCTAATGACGACGTCCAGATAGGGGTAGTTAATTACACAAGGAACCGGCAACCAGATATCGCCGCGAATTATACGGTTAATTCGATAACCTTTGGCTCGGCGCACACCGTTACATTGACCATAAATTCCGGAAAAATCCTGACGATAAAAACCGGCATTACAGTTAATACAGGGGCTGCCCCGGTGATAACAGGCGGGTCTGCCACATCGGAGGTTGATCTCGCACCCGGATCTATAACAAATATAACCGGTACAGGTACGCTAACGCTTACTTCGCCGTTGGTTTTTACATTACAATCGGACGCGACCGGCGATGCATCGATAGGACAAATAGCGTCCGGCGCCATTACAGGTACAGCTGCCAGTTCGATCAATGTCGAGCGTTTTATTACTGGCGGAAGTTCGACCTACCGCGGTTACCGGCTACTGTCCTCGCCGGTATATAATGGCACGGATACCCATGCCAACAATGTTTATAGTATCAATTATTTAAAAAATTCAATATATCTCACCTCGACATCAACGACAGGGGGATTCGATAATACGTCAGCCGCCAACCCGACAATATATCTTTACAGGGAAAGCCTTACAAACCCATCCAATACGACCTTTACCGGTGGAAATTTTCGCGGGATAAACAATATCAATTCGTCGCCAAGCTATACCGTCGACATCGATGGTTCGGGTTATTATATCCCGCAGGGAAACGGATACCTTTGTTTCTTCAGGGGCGACAGGTCCAGCACTACATTTGCGAATGAAACGGTAACAACGTATGTGCCTCAAAGCGCAACACTAAGTACGAGCGGTACATTGAACCAGGGAAATATTGCTATTAAAGACTGGTTTACCCCAACCAACGCTTACCTGAGCTATACCGCGGCTTCTCCTGTGAAGGGGTATAACCTGGTGGGAAACCCTTATGCCTGCGCTATCGATTGGGACACTTTTCAGACAACTTCGCTGGCCAGCGGGGGTATATATGGCAAAAACATCAGTTCGACTATTTATGTACTTGACCCGGTAAGCCACAATTTTGGCTCCTATATCGCTAACAGCGGTTTGCCTGGTACAAATAATGCGAGCAACGTTATATCAAGCGGGCAGGGCTTTTTTGTTGTAGCCGGAACGGCCACGACGTCGACCCTAACCTTCACCGAATCGGCAAAGACAACGACAGCGATGAACACAGGTTCAAATTTGCTGATGGGTAAGGCGCTTAACACTGCCAACGTACAATATCTAAGGCTGAGAATGGCAAAGGACGCCGTCAACGCTGATGAAACTATAATTCAGTTCAATAGCAATGGCAGCCTGAATTACAATGCAAACCTTGATGCAACCTATAGAGCAGGCTATGGCGCTGTTAGCCTTGCAGGCCTGTCAAGCGATAAGGTTCAGTTATCAGTAAATGTCATCCCATTGCCAAAGCAACAGCCAGAGGTCATTAACCTCGCTGTTAATGCAAACGCTACCGGTATTTACAGTATAACCTTGCGGGACCTGATAGCCGTTCCGAAGTTGTATGAAGTTTGGCTGATGGATAAATACAGGAACGATTCGCTGGATATGCGTCAGAACAAAACCTACCAGTTCCAGATAGTAAAGACAGATTCTGCAAGTTTTGGGTCGAACAGATTTACTTTAGTGATCCGTCAAAACCCGGGCTTTGCTTACAGGTTGCTGGATTTTGCGGCAACGAAACTGCCAGACGTTCGCCAGGCACAAACAACCTGGATAACCGAAAATGAAGAAAATTATACACGTTTTACGGTTGAGCGGAGTATAGACAATGGCAAAACGTTCGATGTACTGGGCGGCGTTGTCGCGGCAGATCAGGGAAAGTACAGCCTGGTGGATAAAAACCCGGCAAACGGACTGAATATGTATCGCCTGAAACAGGAAGATATCAATAACGCTATAACCTATTCAAAAGTAGTAAGCATTGAGTATGCTGACCGTAGCAATAACATCGCTGCCAATTTGCTGAGTATTTATCCAAATCCGGCAAATGATAACCTGAGCCTCACGATGCCAGCTAAGACAACGGCCAATACCTCGTCATACGATATTAAGATCACCAACAGCTCTGGTGTGATTGTCAGGCAGATCAGTTCGTCGCAGGTTACCTGGCAGGGAAGTATAAATGATCTGAAGCCGGGCACCTACTTTGTGCAGGTGGTCGACTCAAAAACCTCGCAATTGGTGGGGCAAAATAAATTCGTGAAGCTGTAAATAATCGTACCGATAAAGACATTCCCCTGCGTCTTCCGTACTTTTTAGTTAGCTAACAGGTTTTTAAAAATAATCAAGATACCCGATATACCTATCGGGTACCAGGGTATTTTGCTACCGCATGTACCTGCATATTTATTTGGCCCCCGGAGCATGTTCGATATATTTCGGGGACCGCACACTTAAATCGTATTACTTTGAAAAGAATATTATTTTATGTGGCCGTTTTAATTACCCCCGCGTTTATAGCGTCAAGAGCTTTGGGCCAGGCTCCGAACATTTCTTACAGTTCATCTGTCAATATTTTTACAGTAGGCAGTTCTATATCGGCCTTAACACCAACCAATACAGGTGGTGCTGTACCGGCAAACACTTACGCAACCGTTAGCACATGGGCAGGGAACACATCAGGTAATTCGGGGAGGACAAATGCCACCGGTAATTCGGCCAGGTTCAACACACCACGATGGATGACGCTCGACGGTTCAGGTAATATGTACGTAGCCGATGCCGGCAACAATGAGATACGGCGGATAGTGGTATCGTCGGCATCAGTAGCATTACTTGCCGGGAGCTCAACCGGCTCCAGCGGAACAACAAACGCGTCGGGCAGTGCAGCACGTTTTAACGGGCCATACGCTATAACTTCCGATGGATCGGGCAATTTGTATGTGGCCGATTTCAATAATAATGAGATCAGGAAAGTGGTCGTATCAACTATGTCCACCACATTATTGGCCGGAAGCACATCGGGCAATACCGGAACTACCAACGGAACAGGCAGCTCGGCACGCTTTAATCAACCGGCCGGTATAATTTACGACCCGGTTAACAACTATATTTATATAGCCGATTTCGGCAATAACCAGGTCAGGAGAATGACCATGGGCGGATCTGTAACTTTGTTTGCCGGCAGCGCGACAGGAGCTTCAGGCTCAGCAGACGGAACAGGCTCGGGGGCAACGTTTAACGGCCCCAACGGCATAGCCGTGGATGCATCAGGCAATGTATACGTAGCTGACCAGAACAATAACGAGATAAGGATGATAACGCCAGCAGGCGTGGTTACTACCATAGCAGGAAGTACGACAGCAGGGTCGGCGGATGGTGTAGGCACGGCAGCATCTTTCAGTACTCCCAGCGGGGTTGACCTTGATGTTTCCGGCAATATATATGTAACAGACCGGGGCAATTACCTGATCAGGATGATAACACCTGCCGGTGTGGTTACTACCGTTGCCGGAACAGGGAGTTCTGCTTTAACAAACGGAGTAGGTACAGCGGCAGCATTCAGTGATATCCGCGGCCTGACAGTTGATCAAACTTCTGGCGATATTTATATCGCCGATTACAGCAATAACGTTATTCGCAGGATGATAGGGACAGGCTACACTATTTCGCCCGCACTGCCCGCAGGTTTAAGCCTTAATAGTGCCACAGGGGTCATTTCTGGGACACCATCAGCCACATCTTCCACAACTACCTATACTATAACCGGGTTTAATGTCTCGGGCTGCAACAGCACCACGATAACTATACAATGTGTGCAAACCAACAACTGGACAGCCGCCAGCAATAGCACCGCATGGAATACAGCAGGCAATTGGAGTACCCATATTGTTCCGGGTGCAAACGATGACGTGCAAATAGGTGTTATCAATTACTCCAAAAACAAACAACCCAAAATATCGTCCGATGTCACTGTCAACTCAATCAAATTCGGTTCGGCCCACTCTGTTACTTTAAGTATTAACTCGGGAAGAACACTTACCATTAGCAGTGGCATTACTGTTAATACTGGTGCCTCCCCTGTCATCAAGGGTAGTTCATCCACTTCACTGGTTAACCTGGCGCCGGGTTCGATGACCAATGTAAACGGGACCGGCACGCTGACGCTGACATCGCCGTTGAGTTTCACACTACAGTCCGATTCCACAGGGGATGCCTCTATAGGGCCCGTTGCATCGGGCGCCATAGCCGGCACTGCCGCAACTTCCATCAATGTCGAGCGTTACCTTAAAGGCGGGAGCTCTGTCTACCGGACCTACCGGCTTTTATCATCCCCGGTATATAATGGTACCGACACACATGGGAATAGCGTTTATAGCATCAATTATTTGAAAAACTCGATGTACCTTACCGCCACTACTACTACAGGCGGATTTGATAACACAACGGCTGCCAACCCTACTTTATATCTTTACAGGGAGAGTTTAACCAATCCGTCCAACTCAACATTTACCGGCGGGAATTTCCGCGGAATAAATAATATTAATTCTGCGCCAAGCTATACAATAGACATTGACGGTTCGGGCTATTATATTCCCCGGGGCAATGGGTACCTTTGTTTTTTCAGGGGCGACAGATCAAGCACCACATTTGCCAATGAGACCGTTACCAACTACATACCGCAAAGTGTGACGCTAAGCACCAGCGGCACTTTAAACCAGGGGAATATTGCTGTTAAAGACTGGTTTACCCCGACAAATACTTACCTGAGCTATACTTCCGCCTCACCGGTAAAGGGATACAACCTTGTGGGTAACCCTTATGCCTGCGCTATCGATTGGGACACGTTTCAAACCACTTCGCTGGCCAGCGGCGGGATATATGGCCAGAATATAAGTTCGACCCTGTACGTGCTGGACCCAGTAACCCACAATTTTGGATCCTACATTGCCAACAGCGGGTTGCCGGGGACTAATCATGCCAGCCATATTATTTCAAGCGGCCAGGCTTTTTTTGTAGTTGCCGGCACAGCAACTACATCGACGCTGACATTCACAGAATCTGCAAAAACTACGACAATGAATACCGGCTCGAACCTGCTGATGGGTAAACCACTGAACACAGCCAATGTGCAATACTTAAGGCTGAGGATGAGCAAAGACGCTGTCAACTCTGACGAGACCATCGTACAATTTAGCAGCAAAGGCAGTCTCAGCTATAATGCAAATCTGGACGCCGCTTACAGGCAGGGGTTTGGTTCTGTTAGTCTCTCGGGCATGTCAAAAGACAAAATTGCACTCGCAATAAACGTTATCCCGCTGCCAAAGCAGCAAGCCGAAATAATACCACTAAACGTAAATGCAAACACTACGGGCATTTACAGTATAACATTACGCGACCTGGTTGCTGTTCCAAAGCTTTATGAGATATGGCTGATGGATAAATACCGGAGCGATTCATTGGATATGCGGCAGAATAAGACCTACCTGTTCCAGATTGACAAAACTGACACCGCCAGCTACGGGTCTAACCGGTTTGCTTTAATTGTGCGTCAAAGTTCCGACTATGCCTACCGGCTATTGGATTTTGCGGCTAGCAAAATATTCGGGATTAAACAAGTACAAGCTACCTGGACAACTGAAAATGAAGGGAACTACACGCGCTTTACCGTTGAGCGGAGCACCGACAATGGTAAAACGTTTGAAGCATTAGGAGGCGTGTCGGCAGCTGGTCAGGGCCAATACAGCTTCGTTGATAAAAGTCCCGTCAATGGTTTGAATATGTATCGTTTGAAACAGGAAGACATTAACAATACCATGTTTTATTCAGAGATAGTTACCGTTGGATACTCTGACCGTAGTAATGATATAGCAGGGAACCTTTTGACCATCTACCCTAATCCTGCCATCAACAAACTAAATCTTACCATCGCGCCAAAAGTTGCCTTGAACGCTCCCTTTTACAATATAAAGATCATGAATAGTTCTGGGGTGATCGTCAAACAGGCCAATTCATCGCAGGCTAACTGGCAAGGGCGTATCGGCGATTTGAAACCGGGCACCTATTTTGTGCAGGTGCTGGATGCTAAAACCTCGCGGTTAGTAGGGCAAAATAAGTTTATCAAGCTATAAATTGCCGGATATTTCCCTATAATTTCAAAAAAACATTCTCATATCTTCACTATAGGCCCGTTTAATTAACGGGCCTATTTTGTTATGTATTAGCTTATTATATATTTCGTATTGATTAATATATAAATTATATAATATTTTGCATATCAATAAGTTATTGTATTTTTTAGTAAAATTTACATAAAATATTTGCATAAATTACTTATAAATTAACGTATATTGCTTTATATTTCTACTGCTATCCACTGCGGCAGAAATATTACGACCCTAAAAACAGCCATTGTCATGAGACCCTATTGGAAAGCTCTATTGCTCTTCTGTATAGTACAGTTTGCAATAAATATGAAATCCAATGCCGCTTACGTTCCGAAGAGGACAATTTCGAATACATCGCGATCATCGTCAAGCAATGTCGAAGCGAAGTCAAACAAAAACGCTCAATACCTACGTTTGAAGCTTGTAAAAGATGCGGCCAGTTCCGAAGACATTATAATTCAGTTCAAGCCGACGGCAAGCGAGAAGTATGTTTTTAACGAAGATGCTGCATACCTGCAGGGCTTTGGTAACGTAAATCTATGCAGCCTTTCATCTGATAATATTGGACTTGCTATTAACGTTCTCCCCCTGCCGGGTAAAGCACCTGATGCGATAAAACTGGACGTACAGGCGACAAGTAGTAGCATGCTACAGTTGAACCTTGTTGAGATAAACGCCATCCCAATACTTTATGATGTATGGCTTATGGACAAATTTGCTAACGACTCCCTCGATATGCGTCAAAACAAGTCGTACTCTTTTAAACTGGATAAGACCGATACCGCAAGTTTTGGGGCAAACCGCTTCACGCTTGTTATCCGTCAAAACCCGGCATACGCTTATCGGTTAATAAATTTTGATGCGGTCAAGATACGAGGCGGGCATTCGTTTGTACGGTGGGCCACAAATTACGAAGGCGATTACACTCATTTTGTTGTGGAAAGAAGCAATGACGATGGCTTAACTTTCAACATTATAGGCAATGTACTGCCGACGGGCACCGGCACTTATAGTTTTACCGACAATAACCCATTAAAAGGACTGAATATTTATCGCCTTGAACAGGAGGATGTCAATAAGACCACCACCTATTCAAATATTGCGGACGTGCTATTCGATGGCCAAAACAAAACAGCGGCTGACAACAGTCTATCTATCTATCCCAACCCGGCTATCAATATGATAAACGTGGTAATAAATCCCAATGTAAATGAGGAAACATCATTTGTGATAAATGTAATGGACGGAGCGGGGAAGGTGGTTCAAAATGGTAGCACGACGGGGCAGACTTCATGGCAGGGAAGTATTACAACCCTGCAGCCCGGGACATATTTTGTGCGGGTATCTGGTGCAAAAACGCAAAGCCTGGTTGGTAAAACCAGGTTCGTAAAATTATGACCCAAGGGAGGGAAATGACTTTTTTTAGCAATTGAACCTGAAAATGAAGTCAGAGGGTTAAAAATCGGCGTTTTATTGCTGTTTTTTTAATTTTTTATAAATCACTGTATATCAGCGGCAGACGGAAATTCATCTAACGCAACTTCCTCAAAATGTGGCCGAAACGACTAAACCTATTTGAAGAAGTACCGTACAAAACGTGCAATAAAGTGCCGATTCTCCATATTGAAAACGTTTTTGTGCAAGACCGCCCTCATGAACTTCATACTGCTTATAATAGCAGTAAAGGGCTTCGCTGCTACTTATGATTGGGTAGGCACCACGGCGACAAGCGGGGTCTACAACTGGAACAACAAATTGAACTGGCAGGTTGGCGGCGTTGCAGCCACAACCACTCCCGGCGCTGCAGACATTGTACAGATAGCTGTAAACGCTTATACCAATGCACCAACTATAACCGACGCGCAATCATGCGCCTCGATAATATTCGGCACATACGATAATTTTACCCTCACGGTGAATGGAACATTGACGGTGAGTGGGGGTATCACTCAAAATAACGATCCTAATTTTTACCAGACAACCATACTGGCCGGAACCGGAACCATTACCTGCGGCAGCTTTACCATTGGCGACCTGACTACTCCCGGCAGTGGAACAGGCGTAGTGAATAACGTAAGCGTACAGGTAAATCAAATGAATGTGACGGGTAATATCACACTCCGGGCTACAGGCAATAGTTCCGGGAACGGCATTGTTTATCCGTATTTTTCACTTGACGCAAATAACCTGAAACTTACCGGGCAAATAGTTACTGTATCGTATAACAACCCGCTATCCGGCGGAACGGGGGACCCGGGTTTCCCTGGCCTGGGGCTGTTCCAGATGGATACCGGCACCTCTCCTACCGCACTTGAATTATTAAATATTAACCCAATATCGACACCGATCACAAACGGTTTTACCATCGACTTTACCAATAACGGTTCTGGTACCGGCACTGTATTGTACGATGCAACGTCGGGCTCACAAGCTATTTATACAACTGGAACATCAGGTCTTGGTATCAATAATTATAATTACGACTGTTTGACGTTTGGAGGCGCAAGCTCCAAAGTGGTAGCCAATAGTACACTCACTATCGGTGGCAACTGGACCAGCGGCGGAACCGGTGCTGTCAACCTCAACACTAACAACCCTGCCATCACGGTAACAGGTAATTGGGTTAACTCGGTAAATGTCACGCAGGGCTCGGGCAACATCACGGTAACCGGCATCCTGCAAAACAACGGCAATACGATTACGTTAGGATCTGGAACATTGACGGTAACTAACACCATGCAAATAAATACCGGCACGGTAGCTACAGGATCGGGAACGGTTACGGTAACAGGTGTATATCAAAACAATAGTGGTACGTTAACCTGTGGGTCGGGTAGCGTCATATTTAAAGGCACATATCAAAACAATGGCACATTTACGGCAGGCGCCGGTACGGTCTATTTTTCGGGGACGTCACAGAGCCTTACAGATAATAGTGCAACCGGAACTATATTCAAAAACGTAACCTTTAATTGCACCGGAACCGCTACAATGGGAGCAGGTACAGGCAACTTTTCAGTAGCCAGCACTGGTGTGCTAACCCTGGTAAGCCCGGCTAAACTGGTTGCCGGTTCGGCTGCAGCGGCATATTTAACACTTAAGTCTGACGCAACCGGGTCAGCTACAGTCGCCGCGCTAACGGGCACATCTACAATCACTGGATTTGTAAATGTTCAGCGATATGTGACGGGGGGTAGCGCAACTTACCGTGGGTATCGCTTATTGTCATCGCCGGTGTATGTAAGTACTGTAAGCGGGAATAATGTTTATAGCCTTAATTACCTGAAAAACTCCTGTTATTTAACCGGCTCGGGCGGCACAGGCGGCAGTTTTGACAAAACAGGCAACCCAACTCTGTACTTATACCGCGAAAATTTGGCGCCTGGCAACAACAGCTTTACAGCGGGGAATTTCAGAGGCATTGCAAATCTTGCTTCATCGCCCGGCTATACACTTGATAATGAAGTCGGGACTTTTAATATCCCGGTCGGTAATGGCTTTTTGTTCTTCTTCCGTGGTAACAGGAGCACTTCGCTTGCAAGTAAAACTACTTCGCCATACCCAACCCCTGAAAATACTACGCTGACAGCCACGGGTACACTCGCCCAGGGCCAGGTGGTAGTACACGAGTGGTACACCCCAGCGTTAGCCACCATAGGGTATACAACTACGGCCGGGAATTCAACCGTGCGTGGGTTTAACCTGGTGGGCAATCCCTATGCGAGCTCTGTTAATTGGGACCTGTTCAACACCACTACCACTACATCGGGTATTTATGGTTCAAGTGTTGGAACGACAATGTATGTACTAGATCCTGTAAGCCACAATTTTGGGGCATACACCAAAGGTTCGGGCGGCATCGGGACACATAACGCAAGCAATGTAATACCCAGCGGGCAAGGCTTTTTTGTAGTAGCTACTGCGGCCACCGGAAAACTTATCTTTAACGAATCTGCAAAAGTCGCCACACAGGTTACCGGCCTCAACCTGCTTATGGGTAAGCCGGTAAATGAATATGCTAACCTGCAATACCTGCACCTGGTAATGATAAAAGACTCGGTAAATACTGATGATATTATCATCCATCTGAAGGAGGGGGCTATGACTACTTACGACGCTGAAAATGAGGCGCTGTACAGATCAGGACAAGGTGTGGTTAGCCTGTCAAGCATGTCGAGCGACAATTATGCGCTCGCAATAAATGTGCAACCATTCCCTAAGGAGACATTAGCTATTCCGCTCTCCGCATCAGCCTCGTCAAGCGGGTATTATCATTTTAATCTAAAAAATATAGTAGGTATACCCAGGCTGTACAACATTTCGCTGGTTGATCATCTTACGAAAGATTCAGTAGACCTGCGCGAAAGCTCAACATACGATTTCGCCATTGATAAGGCTGATTCCAATAGCTTCGGGCCAAATAGGTTTAAGCTGGTTATCAGCCAAAACAAAGGCTACGCATACCATTTGGTAAAGTTTACAGCCACAAAAAACTCAGAGGAGATCAGCAGGCAGGTTAACCTATCCTGGCAAGCTAAAAACGAAGAAAACTACACCCGATTTACAGTGGAACGCAGCATCGACAATGGCGCCACTTTTGAAGTGTTGGCATGGAAAACATCTAACGGGCATGGAAATTACGCATCGATTGATAAAAGCCCCCAATTCGGGCGCAATGTTTACCGGCTGAAAACAGAAGACGTCAATGGTGCTATTACTTATTCAGCTTTAGCTACGATAGAATATTCGACTCAGAGCAATACGCTCACCAACAGCAATATTAATATTTATCCAAATCCGGCAAAGGGAACTATTAATCTTACTATAACCGAACAGGCTGGCATTATTAACAAAGGCAACTATAAAATTAAAATAAGCAATAGCACGGGGCTGCTGGTGAGAAACATCAATCTATCGCAAACTAACTGGCAGGGCAGCGTAAACGACCTTACCACAGGCACCTATGTGGTACAGGTTTGGAACACGAAAGATCAAACGCTGGTGGGCCAAACCAAGTTCGTAAAACTATAACGGCGTTAAGTATTCTGATCTAAAAAAAATCCCCCCGGAATTCATTCCCGGGAGGACAATTAAAACAATAATATATGAGGGGTAACTTATGACCTGATTGAGCGGCCGCCGGCAGTAGCAGGTGGAGCAAGGTTTAGTTGGCTAATGATACCATCTATCACCTTAGGCAGATCGTCAACATTTTTCTGCGGGTTATGATGAACCTCGCCTACCCCAAATCCACGCCATACGATCCGGTGTGTACGGGTATCGACCAGGTCGATGATAACAGTTCCTTCTTTATAATGCTCTTTTCCAACCGCAGTTGATCCCCCGTAATAAATGAATGGCGAGTATCCGTATCCATAATAAGGCCTATATCCTCCACCCCATCCCCAACCAGCGCCAAATCCCCAGCCACCATAGTAACCTAAGCCACCATAATAACCAGGCCCCGAGCTGTAATAAGTTGAAGCATAAACAGTTTTTGAACCACGGCCCACCATAGCACGATAGGTAACCAGCAGATCGGGATTATTGGGTTGAAGCCGTAATCCTTTTGCAGTTAAGGAAGCAACAGCGGCGTCTTTGATCTTCAGATCGGCGGCGGAACTGACATCCTGTGAGCGGTCTTTTCCTTGCGGCGGCATCCAGGCAAATGAACGGTATTGGCTCATGTTGGTTCTGTTGAGCCCGGCGGTATAGTAATCGTAACTGCTGCAGGATGATATGCCGGCAATAACCAGTAATACCAGCATTAGGTTTAGTATCGTTTTCATAGCAATTTCCCTTATTTCCGTTTGACTTGTCTTTTTAAAAAAGGTTTAATCTGAAATTGAATTTTTATGATAAATATTTACCCACTATCGGCATCCTCCGGCCCATACCAAACGCTTTTGGCGACACTCTTAGTATAGGCGGCGTTTGGTATCGTTTATGTTCGGCAATATTGACCAGTCGCAGCACCCTGCGCACGGTTTGCTCGTCGTACCCCATCCTGATGATCTCGCCCGAAGAACACCTGTTCTCGATGTATTGCATCAATATGGCGTCAAGAATATCATACTCCGGCAACGAGTCGGTATCCTTTTGATTCGGTCTTAATTCAGCCGATGGCGGTTTGACAATAGTATTCACCGGGATGATCTCGCGCTCGCGGTTAAGGTATCGCGCCAGTTCAAATACCTGTGTTTTGTAAACATCGCCTATAACGGAAATACCTCCGCACATATCGCCGTACAGTGTACCGTAGCCCACCGCAGCCTCGCTTTTATTTGATGTATTGAGTAGAATATAGCCGAATTTGTTGCACATCGCCATTAATACCACTGCCCTGCTTCGCGATTGAATATTTTCTTCTGCAATATTAAATGGCAAATTCTGGAACTGTGGGTGCAACGTCGATTCAAATGCTTCGGTAATATGCCTGATGGGAACGATCTCGTGCTTGCAGCCGAGGTTCTTAACCAAATCTTCGGCATCTTTAATGGAGTGGTCGCTTGAAAAGCGGGATGGTAACAATACGGCCATCACATTTTGCGGGCCAAGCGCCTCTGCGGCCAGCGCGCATACCACAGCCGAGTCGATACCGCCGGAAAGGCCCAATATTGCACTTTTGAAGCCCGATTTATAAAAATAGTCTTGTATACCTAACACCAGCGCCTGGTGTATCTGTTCGATATCGGCCTGTTTTTTTACCCGTATGGTAGCAGGTTGCAAAAGGACCACCGCTGATTTGTCTTCCAACTGATAGTAAGATACCTGTTCCTTAAAATACGGTAGCTCATCGGCCATATTCCCGGCATTGTCAAAAACCAGCGAGCCGCCGTCAAATATCAGTTCGGTTTGTGCACCTACGTGGTTTACATAGAAAAGCGGCAGCCCATACCGCTGCGCATTATCGCTTAGTATCTTGATCCGCTCTTCGTCGTGATTATAAGCAAACGGCGACGCAGCAATGTTGATCATTACATCAGGTTCTTCTTTGATCAGCATATCCATCGGGCGGGTGACATATAAGGGGTTCTCAATGGTGTTCCAAAGGTCCTCGCAAATCGTCAACGCAATTCGGTGACCTTTAAAATCAATACATTTGAAGGTGGTCGACGGTTCAAAATAGCGGTACTCATCAAAAATATCGTAATTGGGCAGCAGGGCCTTGTTTACTATGGCCTTCACCCGGCCATTTTCAATAAAGTAGGCCGAGTTGTTCAGATCCTTCCCCTCAGGGTTATTATTTACGGTCGGCAAGCCAATAATACAAGCAATGTTGTGGCATTCGGCAGCTATTTTTTTGGCGGCGTCTTCGCAAAGGCCTATATATTCTTTAAATTCGAGAAAGTCGCGCGAGGGGTATCCGCACACGCATAGTTCGGCAAATACAACAAGGTCGGCGCCCTGCTGTTCGGCCTGGTGGATATGGGTGATAATTTTGGCGGTATTCGATTCAAAATTACCAACATGGTAATTAAGCTGTGCCAGTGCGATCTTCATATATGGACGATAATAATTTTGGCTATGCTAATGCGGCTTAAAAAACTAATTTTGCTAAAAGAACGAAAAATGATCTTCTATCCTATCAAGCCTAAGCAAATTTACCTAATTTTTTTTACGGCATTGCTATTCGCCTCTTGCGGGCGCTCCAAAAAAGTTGATGTCAGCAATATTGATGTTAATGTGACAATCGAGCGTTTTGATCATGATATGAACGCCATGGAAGCCAAGCCTATTGCGCCGCAGGCAGTGTACATGCAAAAAAAATACGGTCCATTTTACACGGATTTTATGGAGCGCATTATCCAGGTAGGTGAAACACGGGACACCGGCTATTTTAAAACCCTTCGCGAAATATTTGCCGCCGGGCCGTATAACGAGGTTAAACACGAAGTAGATTCGATATTCCCCAACATGGATAAAGAGAATGCCGAACTCACCGATGCTTTCAAACACGTCAAATATTATTATCCTAATAAAGCTCTGCCAAGGCTTTTTGCCTATTTTTCGGGTTTCCAGGGAGCGCAAATCACCATTGGGAACGGCTATTATGGTATCGGCCTCGACCTGTTTTTAGGGGCAAATTCTAAATTCTACACAGCAAATGCAATTCGCGAGGTATTCCCGCATTATATTTCGAAGCGTTTTACCCCGGATTATATAACGCCGCGGGTGGTGGAGGTGATGGCCAGGGAGGATATGTTCCCCGAAAGCGATAAGGATAAATCCCTGCTATCGCGAATGGTATATAACGGCAAGATCATGTATTTTATGGACAAGATATTGCCGGATATGGCCGATACGCTAAAAATCGGTTATACCGGCAAGCAATTGAAGTGGTGCAACGATTTTAAGTCGCAGATATGGGCTTATTTTCTTGGAGAGAACCTTTTGTATGAGTCCGACTACGAAAAGATACAAAAATATTTAGGCGAGGCCCCTTTTACGCCAGGATTGGGTGAGAAAAATGATGCAGCACCGAGGCTGGCGGTATGGACCGGCTGGCAGATAGTAAAAGAATACATGAATAAAAATCCTGATGTGACGGTGCAGCAACTAATGGCCGACCAGGATGCGCAGAAAATATTGAATGGCTCGAAGTACAGGCCCAAGTAGTGATCAGTGATTGGAGGCTGGCGATTAGGGCGGCCATAAAAAAAGCGTGCTGAAATATCAGCACGCTTTTTAGTTTATATTTTAAACAGGGATCTACTTCAGTATGGCGAAGATAGCTCTCAGGGCGATGGCTACGCCTAAAATTAACAGGATATTAGCTATCCAGGTATACAAATGGGTTTCATTAATAAACCGGAGGTATATGCCTGCAATGCCGACAATTACGGCAAAAACTATCAATACGTAGTGTTTTTCCTCGTTAGCTTCCTCTGTTTTGTTCATCTTCTTTTAAGCTTGAATGATTTGTCACAAAAATAGAAATGTTTAGCTAAAGTTTGGCAAATAGTTTAAACTTTTATGCGGCGGGCGCCTGCATTTTTTTCTGATGTTTTTTGTAGTAAACAAAGCAACGCCATGTAAGCACGCCGCTTAGGATAAATACCCATATGTTTGCCAACCCTATCACGATGTCAATAAATATTGACCAACCATCCGCAAGGGCCAAACCAAGCCGCTGCAAGAAAGGGATGTTATAAACAGCAGGATCATCGTTTGCTATCACTTCTTTCAGTATCGAATTACCCTGGTAAAAGTTGAGACTAACAGTGCTGAATTTTACATCGGCATCAGTACGCAGGTTCGCGATCTTCTCATCTACCATATCATCCTTCAGCAAAAGCACGCCGGCTGGATTCTTTATTTTTATCCTCCCGCTTTTTTGCTGGCTTATCAGTTCCTCTCTATCTTTCAGCTTTAGTTGTGCCGATAAATATTCAAGTGTTTTGTCTTCGATATCCATCCGGCTCATATTGACGTATATACCCATTCGGCTCACTTTGGAAGTAAACTCTTCTAATTTTTCTGAAGGCACCCGAACGGTCATATCGCCGGTAATGCTGTAAGCCGCTATTCGCATAATCGAATCATTGCTGACGTGTACATCCCTGGTTGGTCCGGCTGATGATTGTAGCTGGTGGTGCATAACCATGCCGCCATATCCTTTGCTCAGCACAGCTATATCCTCCCCGGTCTGACGTACGTCCTTAACCCGCATACTAATGTCGGCTGTTTTTACCAGCTTTTCCGCTGGGGATTTGGTGGTGTCGGCTACCGACACGGTATCAGCCGTCGCAGCTGACCTGTTATTTATGAATTCATAGTCTTTGGATGATTTCCCTTTGCAGGCAGCCAGCAAGGCCAAAGGCACGACAAGGAGCAAAATTTGTGTTTTCATAATTCGTCAGTTTAAATTGATTTCTCATTAATACCAACCAAAACAAAATAGTAACCCTGTTAAATAATTTTTAACAAAATATAGTTCTAAAAATTATAATTTCACGGAATATTATTCCAATAAAAATCACTATGCAGATTGCACAGAAAATAATGGACGAGATATATTATTAATACCTGACAGGCAAAAAAGTAACCTTAATTTTTTTTTGGGAACCTGGAAATTGTCAATAGATTCTTCGCTTGGCTCAGAATGACAAATCAGTAGGAAAACAAAAGGCCTCCTACCAGGAAGCCTTTCAAATATCATTTAAAATAATTTATCAGTTTGATGACAAAGCCGCTGCGCCGCTTACAATTTCGGTAAGCTCGGTTGTGATGGCTGCCTGGCGTGCCTGGTTGTACGATAATTTAAGCGCTTTTAATAGCTCGCCTGCATTATCTGTCGCCTTATCCATAGCAGTCATACGTGCGCCGTGTTCTGATGCATGTGAATCCAATATGGCTTTGTACAGTTGTATCTTGATGTTCTTCGGTATTAATTGCTCTACGATCTCTTCCTGCGATGGTTCAAGAATATAGTCGACCTGGTGGGCCGTGTCTACCTTCTTTTCAGATTTAGGAACCGGGAGCAGCTGCTCAACCGTCAGTATCTGCATGGCAGCGTTTTTAAACTGGTTGTAAACAACCTCAACGCGGTCAAATTCACCTTTCAGGAAACCTTCCATGATGGCTTCGGTTACTTTCGATACATTCAGGAAATTGAGCGAATTAAATAGCTCGTTATTATCTCCTATCACATTGTATTTGCGGCGCTGATAATATTCCTGGCTTTTTTTACCGATACCGACAATCGATATATTGCCTGCCTTATGCTGGGCACTGTATTTTTCGGATATCAGGTTGTTAGCCGTTTTTATTGCGTTGGCATTAAAGGCGCCTGCCAAACCACGGTTCGACGAAACAACAACGATCAGCACCTTGTTCGGTTCGCGTTCCTGCAAAAACGGCGACGAACCATCCTCCAGCGATGCCGAAAGGTTTGCAAGCATATCCTTTAGCTTGTTAGCGTAAGGGCGCAACTGCATGATCGCATTGGTGGCGCGCTTCAGTTTTGCCGCCGAAACCATTTTCATGGCCTTGGTGATCTGCTGTGTCGACGTTACCGACGATATCCTGTTTCTTACTTCTTTTAAATTAGCCATTTATTGGATGTGCAAATTTCAAATGTGCAGATGTGCAAATTTCTTTGCGTTATTTCAATTGATCAAGTGTACGGATATACAATCATCTGCATATTCGCATATCCGCACATTTGCGCATTAATACTTCCCGGCCAGTTCCTTTGCTACTGTTTCCAGTACGCCGGTTATCTCGTCATCCAGTTTACCGGCTTTCAGGGCAGCCAATGTTTGCGGGTGACGTAATTCCAACTGGGTAGTATATTCGTTCTCGAATTCTTTGATCTTGTTAACCGGTACGTTACGCATCAGGTTTTTAGTACCTGCGTAAACCATAGCCACCTGCTTTTCAACGGTCACCGGCGAATACTGGCCTTGTTTCAATATCTCCACGTTACGTGCACCTTTATCAAGCACGGTTTTGGTAGAAGCATCCAGGTCTGAACCGAATTTCGAGAAGGCTTCCAACTCGCGGAACTGAGCCTGGTCGAGCTTCAATGTACCCGCAACCTTTTTCATCGATTTGATCTGTGCGTTACCACCCACACGCGATACCGAGATACCTACGTTAATGGCAGGGCGAACACCAGCGTTGAACAGGTTTGACTCCAGGAATATCTGGCCGTCGGTGATCGAGATCACGTTGGTCGGGATATAAGCTGATACGTCACCTGCCTGTGTTTCGATGATCGGTAATGCAGTTAACGAACCGCCGCCTTTAGCGATATCTTTGATCGAGTCGGGAAGATCGTTCATTGCCTGTGCGATCGAGTCGTTGGCGTTGATCTTAGCGGCACGTTCCAGTAAACGGCTGTGCAGGTAAAATACGTCACCTGGATAAGCCTCACGGCCCGGAGGACGACGCAACAGCAGCGACACCTCGCGGTAAGCAACAGCCTGTTTCGACAAATCATCATAGATGATCAAAGCAGGGCGGCCTGTATCGCGGAAAAACTCGCCGATTGCGGCGCCTGCAAATGGTGCGAAGAACTGCATTGGAGCAGGGTCGGCAGCGCTTGCAGACACAACAATGGTATAAGGCATGGCACCGTTCTCTTCCAGCGTACGAACAATGTTCGCAACGGTTGAAGATTTCTGGCCGCAAGCCACATATATACACAATACCGGCTGGCCGGCAGCGTAAAATTCCTTCTGATTGATAATGGTATCGATACAAACGGCGGTCTTACCTGTCTGGCGGTCGCCGATAACCAACTCACGCTGGCCGCGGCCGATGGGGATCATCGCGTCGATGGCTTTGATGCCTGTTTGCAACGGCTCGGTAACCGGCTGACGGTAAATTACACCGGGTGCTTTGCGCTCCAAGGGCATTTCATAGGTTTTACCTGTTATCGCACCCTTGCCATCAATTGGCTGGCCCAACGTATTTACTACACGGCCAAGCATCCCGTCGCCAACGTTGATCGAAGCGATCTTTTTGGTACGTTTGATGGTATCGCCCTCTTTTACCCCGTCCGATTTGCCAAGCAATACCACACCCACGTTGTCTTCTTCCAGGTTTAGCACGATACCTTGCAGGCCGGTCTCAAATTCAACCAACTCACCCGATTGTACTTTTGTTAATCCGTAAACGCGGGCAATACCATCGCCCACCTGAAGTACCGTTCCTACTTCTTCTAATTCAGATTCTGACTTGAAGCCCGACAATTGCTGGCGCAATATGGCTGATACTTCGTCTGGTCTTACCTCTACCATTTTTTATTTATTTAGAGTTTTGTTTTTTTTATAATTATTGATTCACGCCGTGGGCGAAGTCTGATTTCAATTTCTTTAAGCTGGCCAGCAAACTGGTGTCAACCTGCAGGTCGCCTATTTTAAGTACAAAGCCGCCTATCAGGTTATGATCAACTTTAGTATGTAATTCGATATCACCACCGGTGGTTGCCTTCAATTCGGCGATTATCTGCTTTTTATTTTCGTCAGATAATGGAGTCGCGGATGTTACATAAGCCCTTGTGATGTTTTTTATAACATTATACTGGTTTATGAATTCTTTCGCGGTAGCATACAACACTTCCGAGCGGCTCTTGTTAACCATGATCTTGAAAAACGATTCAGTAATCTTGTGCACCTTACCCGAAAAAATCGCTTCCAGTATCTTGATCTTTTTATCATGGGCAACAATGGGGTTAGCCAAAATTGCCTGAAGCTGGAAATTAGCTCTTAAGGTATGTGTAAAAAGCTCCATATCTTTCCTGATCGCCTCAAGAGCTTTTTCCTCTTCGGCAAGATCGATCAACGATTTGGCGTACCTGTTTGCAACTGTTAATTCAGACATATCTTTTTTGTTTCGAATTTCGGGTTTACGATTCCGAATTTTCTTATTGCGCTCCGGATGATCAATTCAACAAATTCGAAATTGAACATTCGGAATCCGATATTATTTCAACTTCACCTCACGCAACAGGTCAGCCACCAAAGCATCCTGCTTTTTCTGATCTTCAAACTGTTTGCGCAATATTTTTTCAGCTATCTCGATAGACAATGTAGCCACTTGGTTTTTCACATCGGCCATTGCTATGGCTTTTTGATTATCTATTTCCAAACGCGCACGCTCTATCATACGGCTGCCTTCAGCATTGGCCGCTTCTTTAGCATCTGCTACTATCTGGTCCTTCATTTGCTTGGCTTCCTTCAATATCTCGTCGCGTTCGATACGGGCCTGTTTTAACAGGGCATCGTTCTCACTGGTGAGGCGTGCCATCTCTTCTTTAGCGGCTTCAGCCATTGAAAGCGCACTTTCAATAGATTTCTCGCGTTCGCTTATCGCCGTTAATATCGGCCTCCAGGCGTACTTGCCTAAAATGATCAGCAGGATAATGAATGAAAGGGCTGTCCAGAAAACTAAACCAATCTCAGGTTTAACTAATTCCATAATTCAGTCTATTTTATAAAATTATAACTTCATTAATTAAAAACATCCCGGTGCCAACCGCCCCGGGCTGTTTTTGTTTTTTTTGCCTGACCCGATTAGAGCAGGGCAACTACCACAGCAAACAAAGCAACACCTTCTACAAGAGCTGCAGCGATGATCATGTTTGTTTGAATTTTTGAGATAGCTTCAGGCTGGCGTGCGATAGCTTCAACAGCTTTACCGCCGATCTGGCCGATACCGATACCAGCACCGATAGCAGCTAAACCTGCACCAAGAGCAGCAACGTTACCAAAAACAGTAGTAGCAGCGGCTAAAACCATTCCAGCGTGTCCAATCATTCCAGTCATTGTTTGATAAATTTAAACGTGTATATATTAATAGATAATTAATTCAATATTAATGATGCTCTTCGATAGCCATCCCAATGAACAGCGACGAAAGCATAGTAAAGATATAAGCCTGCAAAAACGCCACCAGCAATTCTATAGTATCGATAAATACAGTGAATGCCACTGATACCGGCGATATCCATATTGTGTTAAAAATGAATATCAGGGATATCAAACTTAGCACGATGATGTGGCCTGCGGTAATATTTGCAAACAAACGTATCATTAAAGCGAACGGGCGTGATATTACCGATATCAGCTCCACCGGCACCATAATGATATACAACCATATAGGTATAGGCGGCATAAATATGTGTTTCCAGTAATATTTATTAGCGCTGAAGTTAACCACCAGCAGCGTAATGGTAGCCAGTGTTAAGGTAACAGCGATATTTCCCGTCAGGTTAAAACCGCCGGGGAAAACGGGGATCATTCCGAATAAATTATTGATCAGGATAAAAAAGAAAATGGTAAGCAGCAAAGGCATGTACTTTGTGTACTTGACGCCAATGTTCGGGATAGCCACATCATCACGTATAAACAGGATAAGTGGCTCAAGGAACGATTGCAATCCTTTTGGAGCTTTACCAACGCGCTTTTTGTAGCTCGACGATATGGTTAGGAATACGATAAGCAGCAGGCCGAAAGTCATAAACATACTGATCACGTTACGGGTAATGGAAAAATCCCACACTCGTTTGTTGGCTGCTTCATCGATATTGCCCGAAGCGTCAACCACCGCTATTTTATTGCCTTCAAGCTTGTAGCTATATTTTTCCCCTGCATACACTGTTCCCTCAGGCAGCAGTTTTGCTGACGAAAATTGCTCCAAACCCTTATCTGTATAAAGGATAACAGGCAAGGGTATTTTTGTTTCCTTTACCAACGGAAACACTACCGGCCAAAAGTGAGAATCGCTGATGTGTTCCATGATCACATCCTTCGGCTCAAACTTCTTTTCGGCCCCCTCCGATGCCTTTTCCTGGGCGGATGCTGATTTTGAAAATGTGCCTGCGAGCAAAAAAAACGCGCAAATGAAGAAAATGTTAAAAATTTTTGAGTTCAAAATCTTGCCGCTTGTCATCTAAAATGAAGTTTTCTACCTTAAATTTTTGTGCCGCAAGTTACGTAACAGAACATAAACTTCAAAGACCATATTTAATAAATAAATATAAAAAAAATCACCTACGAAAACGTACTTATTAACCTTATTTTTCATCGAAAAGATGACAATAAAGAATATGCAGGCCAATATTTTTATTGTGGTACCTGCCAGGAAAGCCTGGGTTGTATAGTCCTTGTTTTTTTGCTGGATGAACAATATCAGCCCTACTACCAAAAACGTAAAGCCGGAGATATAAAAAAAGACCAGCCAAAAGTGCGCTACCAGCCAATCGTCGTAACCATTGTGCTGTAAAGCAATGGGCGGAATAGCCAGACAGATAGTAAATAAAAGATAATAGAATATGGCCGTGCTAAGTTTCATTTACTTTGTTTGGGTGCTCCCTGATTTATGAAGTGCAAAGGTGCAGATTTTTATTGTTTTACGAATAAAATTATATCATCCCCGCCGGGAAATCACTTTTAAAAACACATTGATAAATAGCGGGTCGCCAACCGAGCCTTTTTCAAATTTGTTTCATAGTGGCCCACTGCCAGTCCCGATTTGCCTATGGTTAACACGTTTTTTATTAAAATCAATTTAATTTACTGATTATAAGATATTTAGATAATAAATACCTGGAATTGTGTTAACCATGTTAACCCCTCCTTTTGTTTAAATAGCTCTTAAAGGGCGTCATTGGCGCCCTGCTTTAAAAGCGATCGTCTTGACCATCCTTCACGTTTCTTGCCATCACTATTGTTCATTTTTTAAGAGATGCGATAACGATGTACAATGAGATGAAAACGCCCACAAGCGCCAGTACCGCGGCGACCCATTTAGTTTGATGGCCGGCGGACTGATCGATCTTAGTTCCCAGGTAGGCAAGCCCGCCGATGATAACGATCATCTGGAAGCCAAGGCCGGAGTATTTCGCATAGGCATTGATGGAACGGCCGTCCTTATTATTTGGTTCATTATTAGTCATCTGCAAATTTATTGATCCTATTGCATACTATTTAGTAAATTAGCAAGGCTTTTATAAACTGTTGTTTTTACTTTGAGGCGCACTTCTGAAACATCTGTCTTTCGACGAATATACTTCCCGGTTTTAGTGCTGTTAATAGCAGGATGCTCACTCGAAAAGAAAAGCGGCTTCAACCGCGCGATGCAAAACCTGACGGCTCATTACAATATCCTTTTTGACGCCAACGAGATACTCCGCGAGAAGCAGGAGAGTTATGCTTTGTCCTTCGTCGATTCTTATAATGAGATATTACGCGTTTACCAGGACACTACGGCCCAAAGCGGCACCCCGGATAAAGATCTGGAAGAGGCGAAAGCAAAAGGTAACAAGATCATTAATATTAAAGAGCAAAGCCATTACCTCGGCGATGCTTACCTGGTTTTAGGAAAAGCCGATTACCTTGAGGCTAACTACTTCGACGCGGCGGAATATTTCAGTTACGTGGTAAGATCGTTCCCCACGGAAAAAAAACTGGCAGAAGAAGCATTAATGTGGAAAGCGCGGACACTCATCTACCTGAATGAATTACCCAAAGCAAAACTGGCTATAGACTCGGCTGTTTCAAACATCGATAAAAAAACAAAGAAGAGCACTATTGCGGATATTTACGCTACGAAGCTGCAATATGATATCGATGTGCAGAATTATGAAGAAGGCGAACAGACGGCGAAAAAGGCCATACAATTCTGTCGTAATAAAGGTCAGCGCCTGCGCTGGACTTTCATTATGGCCCAATTGCAGGAATTGAACAACAAGGCGACAGACGCTTATAAAAATTACAGCAGCATAGTAAATAGTAACGCAGCGTTCGAAATGGCATTCAATGCTAATTTGAACCGTATCAGGATAGAGCAAAATGAAAATGGGACAAAGGCTAATCGTATAGACCGGCTGCGCAGCCTCATCAAAAACGAGAATAACAAAGATTTTATAGACCAGGTATACTACCAGGTTGCGCAGTTATATTACACTGACAAAGACCTGAACAACGCCATCAAAAACTATCACCTTTCTATAAACTATAGCCGAAAGAATCAAAATCAGAAGGGCCTCTCCTATCTGCGACTGGCAGATATTTATTTTAAGGACCGGGGTGATTATGTAGCCGCTAAGAAATATTATGACAGTACCCTGTTTAGCTTATCACCAGGCTATCCGGGTTATCAAACCATCAAAAAGAAAAGTGATAACCTGCAATTGCTTGCCGACCGGTTCAGCATCATATCGAGAGAAGATACCTTACAAATGCTGGCAAAGCTGGATGACAAAGCAAGGGGCGCTCGTATTGATGCTATGGTAAGCAACGAAATATTACACCGGCAACAAGTGCAAACAGGTATCGACAATGCCATAGCTTCAAGTAATGCCTCGCCGGGCGGGCCTCAGGGGGGCACGGGAAGTACGTTTTATTTTTATAATAGCAATGCTGTCAGTCAGGGATATAATGATTTTAAGCGGCGATGGGGTAACCGCAAGCTGGAAGATAATTGGCGAAGAAGCAACAAAACAAATAGCAATGCATCATCAGGCACAGCTGAAAGCATTGACCCTGATGCGCCGGCCGACCAGGCGGCGAAAAGCAAGGGGGTTAATGCCGGCGATTATCGCAAACAGTTGATAGAAAACCTGCCCCTGACACCGGAGAAACTCGCCACATCGAACAAGCTTATCTATGATGCTTATTTTGACGTTGCTAATTTTTACCGGGATATACTGGGTGACCGGAAAGAAGCTATCGCGACCTATGAACTACTGCTGAACCGCTTCCCAGACAGCCCCGACAAACCGGCATTATATTATAATTTGTACCGGCTATATACCGATGACAACAACCAGGCAAAGGCAGATGAATATAAAAACCTATTGCTGAAAAACTTTCCGGAAACGCCATTTGCGAAAATCATTATCGACCCCGATTACGGCAAGAAATTGAACGATGCCGATGCAGAGTTAACAGAAAAATATAACCAGGTTTACGATGCTTTTTCAAAACCTGATTACCAGCAAGCCGTAACCCTGATAGACGCCCTGCAAAAGCAACGGCCAGGCAATAAATGGGCCGCTCAGTTGGATTACCTTCGGGCAATAGCTGAAGGGCATTTAGAAAAACTGGACCCTTTCAAAGCCGACCTTACCGCTATAATGAGTAAGTATCCAAACGATAGGCTTATAACCCCATTGGTGAAGCAACACCTGGTTTATCTTGACGCCAACCGCGAGGCTTTATTAAAAAGGCCCGTTGTGCTGACCGAAAAAGACCCAAATGAGGAACCTTTTGTACCGGCAATGACCGAAGCGCAACAGGCCGCTATTAAATACAATAACCTGCTTGCCGAACAACAGGTTGCTGCGGTAAAGCAGGCCGAAGCCGCAAAAGTTGTGAAAGACCCATTAACGGGTAAGCCTGTCGTAGAAAAGCCCGACTCGGCGCGGGCCAACGCTGTGCAAGGAAAAACTACGCTGCCCGGTAAGGAGCCGGCTAAATCGTCCATATTTTCGATGCGCGACAGCACGAATTACTATTTTGTAGTAAATGTAAGTACGGCTACCGTAAACCTGGCTTCATCGCGTTTTGGCATAGGGCAGTTTAACCGCGCCAACCTGGCTGGCAGCGCCATTAAACACCAGTTGATGAGCGTGGGCGATAATAACCAACTGATTTACGTGGGACGTTTCTATAGCCTTGGGGCGGTTAAAGATTATGCCCGCGCCATTATCCCCCTAATGCCCGATATTATGAAAGTTCCGAAGGACCAGTACAGCTTTTTTATCATTACGCAGGAAAATTTGGATAAACTGAACAATAAATCTACGCTGGACAGTTATATAGATTATTACCAGAATAATTATTGAAATAGCTACTATTGCTTAAAATTAAATTGAAAGAGAATGATCGTCGTTAAATTATCGCAACAGGATATCAGGAGGTACAACGGCTATATATGGAAGTTTTTCATCACTTGCTTCCTGTTGGTGGTACTGCTGATAGTCGGAACATATTTCGGTATTTTCGGCCCGTTGCCATCATTCCGCGACCTGGAAAACCCAAAAAGTAACCAGGCTTCCGAGATCATCTCATCCGACAAACAAACGTTAGGCACCTATTATGTCGAGAACCGGTCGAATGTAACCTACAAAGAAATATCGCCCAATGTTATCCATGCACTGGTGGCCACAGAGGATGAGCGCTTTTACGACCATTCTGGTATCGATTTCAGGCGACAGTTTACGATCCTGTTTCTCAATATTTTTAAAAGCCAGGGTGGTAGTACCATTACCCAACAGTTAGCGAAGAACCTGTTTACCGAACATCCTTCACGAAATAAGATCGTGCGCTTTACCCAAAAAATGAAGGAGTGGATAACGGCTGTTAATTTGGAAAGGCGCTATACCAAGGAAGAGATTATCACCATGTACCTGAATAAGGTAGATTTCGGCGCATACAATACTTTTGGCATCAAGTCGGCGGCGCGCACCTATTTTAATACAACGCCGGATAAGCTTACACCCGACCAGGCCGCTATGCTGATAGCTATGATCAACGGGCCGGGGTATTATTCGCCGATCAATCACCCCGACCGCCTTTTGAACAGGCGTAATTACGTAGTGCTTACCCAAATGGCTAAATTAGGTTACCTGAGCGAAGGACAACTGGCCGAATTTAAAGCCAAGCCGCTGGGGCTGCATTTTAACCGGATAACGCACAACGACGGGCCTGCCCCATACTTTAGGGCAGTATTGAAAAGAGAGGTACAGAAAATATTAGAGGATGAGTCGATCGTGAGAGCCGACGGTACGCCTTATGATCTTGATCGTGATGGCCTGAAAATTTACACCACCATTAATTATACGATGCAGCAGTATGCCGAGGAGGCCCAGGCTGAATATATGCGCCAGCTGCAGGTACAGTTCAATAGCCATTGGAAGGGATATAGTTTATATAAAAGCATTAAAAACTTCAAACTATTGCTCGACCAGGGTATGCACCGGTCCGACAGGTATAAAGCCGATACGTTGCAGGGCATGTCGGCTGAGGAGATCAAAAAAGATTTCAATACCCCTACCAAAGTTGAACTGTTTACGTGGAAAGGCGATACTACGATGACGATGAAACCGATCGATTCTATTGTTTACTCGAAATTACTGCTTCGGAATTCGATGATGAGCATGGACCCGACCACCGGGTACATCAAAGCCTGGGTTGGCGGCATCAATTTCGAACATTTCAAGTACGACCAGGTAAAATACGGTACCCGGCAGGTAGGTTCTACAGCAAAACCATTTACCTACGCAGTGGCGATAGACAACGGTTATTCGCCGTGCTTAAAGGTGGATAACGTCCCGGTTGAAATTGATATACCGGGCCAGGCCCCGTATAGTCCGCGACAATCACAATCCGATTTGCAGCCTGGAGCTATAACCTTAAGAACCGCACTTGCTTTTTCGCAGAACTACGTTACAGCCTGGGTGATGAAGCAGATTGGCCCGGTGCTGGTTATGAACCAGATCAAAAAAATGGGGATAACCAGCGAAGTACCACCCTACCCTTCAATCTGCCTGGGGTCGTTTAATGCGTCGGTTTTTGATATGACGGGCGCCTATTCTGTTTTCGCCAACCACGGCATATGGACGGAACCGACATTTATACTACGCATAGAAGATAAAAAAGGCAACGTATTATATACCCACAAACCACGCGTTACCCAAGCCATGAACGAGCAAACAGCTTATGTGATGACCTACATGCTTAAAGGTGTTATTGAAAATGGCACAGGATCGCGGCTTACCTACAAATATGGTATCCGTAACCCTGTTGGCGGCAAAACCGGCACTACGCAGGATAACTCTGACGGTTGGTTCATCGGTATCACACCGCAGTTGGTTACCGGTGTGTGGACAGGCTGCGAGGACAGGGACATCCACTTCAGGTCGACACGGCTTGGCGAAGGCGCCAATACGGCATTGCCTATATTTGCCGGCTTTATGAAGCGTGTGTATGCCAATGAATCGCTTGGTATCAAAAAGAATGTCGACTTCGATCCTCCAAAATCACCATTGACGGTAACGCTCGATTGCAGCGCTTACGATCAGCAGCAACAAGTACAGAACCCGGCATCGGATGTGGACAAGAAACTTGGGTTTTGATTTTGCCGGAATGTTGTAAAGTTTGAATGTTGTAAGGTTCGCCCCAATGGCTGATAACCTAATAACTAATGACAGTACCTAATGACTAATAGTTTCGATTACAGGGAGGCGTTAAAAAAAATCCCGCATAAACCGGGTGTATACCAGTTTTGGGATACGGATAAGGAACTGATATATATTGGCAAGGCCAAGGATCTGCGCAACCGGGTAACGTCCTATTTCAATAAGGATACACAGGTGAATGCCAAGACACGTGTGCTGGTATCTAAAATACGCAACATCACTTTCACCATTGTAGATACCGAAATAGACGCGTGGCTGCTGGAGAACAGCATGATCAAAAAGCATCAGCCAAGGTACAACGTGATGCTAAAGGATGATAAGACT
>Ga0310811_10000203_pt1 | contig 85677 bp, 70 predicted proteins | sample YCmetagenome_FD_207642 | JGI IMG/M metagenome (GOLD analysis project Ga0310811, IMG submission 207642) | Soil microbial communities from experimental microcosm in Duke University, North Carolina, United States - YC | ecosystem: Engineered > Artificial ecosystem > Soil microcosm > Unclassified ... | reverse complement strand
GAGCCGGCGGCCTTGATGATCTGCGGCAGGCCCGCGGCGAAGCCGAAGGTGTCCGGCAGCCAGGCCTCCTCGTTCTCGACGCCGAACTCGTCGAGGAAGAAGCGCTTGCCGTGCACGAACTGCCGGGCCATCGCCTCGGAGCTCGGCATGTTGGTGTCGGCTTCGGTCCACATGCCGCCGGTGGGCACGAAGCGCCCCTCCTGCACGGCCTTGACGACCTTCTCGTAGACCTCGGGCCGGTGCTCCTTGATCCAGGCGTAGTGGTGCGCCTGGGACATCGCGAAGATGAAGTCGGGCTCGTTCTCCAACAGGTTCGTCATGTTCGCGGTGGTGCGCGCGACCTTGCGCACCGTCTCGCGCAGCGGCCAGAGCCAGGCGGAGTCGATGTGCGCGTGGCCGACGGCGCTGATCCGGTGCGCGGAGGGGACGGCGGGTTCGGCGAGCACTCCGGCGAGTTCGGCGCGGGCCGCGGCGGCGGAACCGTTGACGTCCTGCAGGTCCAGCACGTCGAGGGCGCGGTCCACGGCGCGCAGCAGGTCCCAGCGGCGTGCGCCCTCCAGCGGCAGTTCGGCCATCAGCTCGCCGACGACCTGGAGGTCGAGCACGAGGTTCCACACCGTCTCGTCGAACACGGCCAGGTCCAGCCGCGCGATCCGGTACTGCAGCTCGTCGCCCGCGGTGGCCAGGTCGCCGAGCTCGGTCGGCACGAAGGGGTGGTAGTCGAGCACGCACGGGTTGGCCGCGGCCTCGATGTGCAGCGCGACCTCCTCGCCGCCGACCGCCTCGTCCGCGACGCGCACCCACTGGTTGTTCGGGTTGATCCCCTTCACCGGCGAGCCGTCCGGCCGGTAGACCAGGCCCTCGCACTGGAAGCCGGGCTTGTTCGGGTCGAATCCGAGGTCGAGGATCGCCTCGACGGTGCGGCCCGCCCACGCGGCCGGGACGGTGCCGCGCACGGTGATCCAGTTCGTGGCCCAGGGCGTGCCCCAGGCGTCCCCGGCGGCGATCGGGCTGCGCGGCCCCGCGCTCAGGCCCTCGGCGACCGGCACCGGCTCGCCGGGCGCGATCCACACCTCCGCCTCGAGCGGCACCGACTGCGGATAGATCGCCGGAACGACGCGCTCCTTGAGGACCCGAGCGAGTCGCTCCTCGATGAGACTGCGGTCATCGTGCATGCTGCTGCGCTCCCAGAGTGCGGGCGGACAGTGAGAATTGAAACGATTAAATCAGGTGATGTGGTACGGCTGCTAGGGCGTGCGGACGGAGAGTGTCTCGGTGATCCCGCGCGCCGCCAAGTGTGCCCCGTCGGCCGCGAGGTCGGCGAGGACCACCGCGGGACGGGTGCCCTGTGCGACGAGGTTCATGTAGGCCTCGAAGAAGGCGCCGCCCGGTGCGCACAGCGACCGCTTGCCCGGGTGCTCGGCCAGGTCGAGGACGAGGGCGGTGGTGCGGGGCTCCGGCGGGGTCCACGAGTCGCGCACATCCCGGACGACCGCGGCGATCTCCAGGCCGGCCGGCTTCGGGCGGCCGTCGTTGGTGAACAGGCCGAGGCTGTATTCGAGCTCTGGGAAGTCGGCCAGCGCGCGGTCCACGTCGTGCGAACACCACCAGGTCACGCCCCACACGTCCGGGCAGTCGAGCGCGTTCGTGATCGTGGCGCGGGTGAATTCCGCCGCCCGGTCCGGTGACACGTGCGGCGCGGGGGCTCCGACCTCCTGGAGCCAGACCGGCCGGCGGGCGTCCAGCGACCAGGCCTTGCTGAGCTCGATCAGGTACTCGGCGTGGTGCTCGACGGCGACCGAACCCGGGCCGTACGTCTGCGCGGTGCCGTTGAACACCCACGCGTGGATCGCGGTCGCGAAGCCGTGCCGGGCCGCCTGCGCTGGGGTGAAGGGGTGGTCGTCGAGGTACCAGGCCGCGTCGTAGAAGGAATGCAGGTGGAGTCGGCCGGGTGCGCCCTGCTCACAGGCCGCGAGGAGCCGGGCGAGCCACGCGTCCGCCTGCTCCGGCTCGATCCGGTCCGGGTCCGGGTGCGGATCGCCCGCGAACTGGTTGGTCTCGTTGCCGATCGTCATCCCGATGAAGTTCGGGCGGTCGGCCAGCGCGGCGGCCAGCGTGCGCAGGTACTCGGCCTCCGCCTCGACCACGTCCGGGTCGGTGAACATGTTCCGGCGGTGCCAGGACGCGAGCCAGGCGGGCTGGAAGTCGAAGCTGGAGAGGTGGCCCTGCAGTCCGTCCACGTTCACGTCGAGGCCGCGTTCGGCCGCCGCGTCCACGAGCGAGACGAGCTGCTCCACCGCGCGCGGCCGGATCAGGGTCCTGTTGGGCTGGAAGATCGGCCAGAGCGGGAAGACGCGCACGTGGTCGAGTCCGAGCCCGGCGATGGCGTCGAGGTCGGCGCGGACCGCGTCCAGGTCGAAGTCGAGCCAGTGGTGGAACCAGCCCTGGGAGGGGGTGTAGTTGACGCCGAAGCGGGGTCGGTTCAAGGTCGCGGCATTTCTTGTGCGGGCGAACAGGGACGGCGGCGAGGTGATCAGCCCTTGATCGCGCCCTCCCCCACGCCGCGGAAGAAGTAGCGCTGCAGGATCGCGAACAGCACCAGGATCGGCACCAGCGCGATCATCGCCCCGGCCGCGATCGTGCGCGGGTCGGCGGAGAACTCGCCCTGCAGGTACGACAGGCCGACGGTCAGGGTGAGCTTGTTCGGGCTCTGCAACACCAGCAGCGGCCACAGGAAGTCGTCCCACGCGCCGATGAAGGTGAGGATCGCGACCACGCTGAGGATGCCCTTGATGTTCGGCAGCCCGATGTACCGGATCCGCTGCCACACGTTCGCGCCGTCGATCACGGCCGCGTCCTCGAGCTCGTCCGGGATGGAGCGGAAGGCGTTGCGGATCAGCAGCACGTTGATGGCGCCGATCATGCCGGGCAGCGCGACGCCGATCAGCGAGTCGCCGAAGCCGAGCCGGGTCACGGTCTGGTACTGCGAGATGATCGTGACCTCGCCGGGCAGCACCAGCGTGGACAGGAACAGGCCCGTCACCAGCCGGCGGCCGCGGAACCTGAGCCGGGCCAGCGCGTAGCCCGCGGCCGTGGCGCCGAGCAGGTTCCCGCCGACGCCGAGGATCGCGACGATGATCGAGTTCTCGGCGAAGTGCCAGATCGGGATCGTCTGCGCCACGGTGTCGTAGTTGTGCCACGTCGGATGCCGCGGCAGGAACTGCGGCGTGGCGGAGTAGACGTCCTCGATCGGGCTCTTCAGCGAGGTCGAGAGTTCCCAGAGCATCGGGCCGATGGTGATCAGCAGGACGATGCAGAGAGTGGTGTAGCGCAGGGTCAGGCCGAGCGGGGTCGGCGCGTCGAAGACCGGGGACTTGCGGCGGTTCTTCACGCGTCGGCCTTCCTGTTCAGCCGGGCGAGCACGATCAGCGGGACCGCGGTCAGCACGAACAGCAGCACGCTGAGCGCCGACGCGTAGCCGAGCTGGCCGTCGAAGCCGGAGCCGTACTGCTCGATCAGGAAGACCAGCGACACGTCCTGGCCGCCGATGCCGCCGGTGTTGCCGCCGAGGATGTAGAGCTCGGTGAACACCCGCATCGCGCTGACCCCGATGAGGATCGAGACCAGCAGCGTGGTGCCGCGCACGCCGGGCAGCGTCACGTTCCAGAACCTGCGGACCGCGCCCGCCCCGTCCACCGCGGCCGCCTCGTGCAGCTCGCGGCGGACGTTTCCGAGCGCGGACAGGTACAGGACCATGTAGTAGCCCAGGCCCTTCCACACCGTCAGGGCGATCGCGCTGAACAGCAGCAGCCAGCGGTCCTCCAGGAACGGCACCGCCTTGTGCACGACGCCGACCTCCTGCGCGAGGTCGTTGACCAGGCCGCGGTCGTCGAGCAGCCACTGCCAGATCAGCGCGACGGTCACGGCCGAGGCGATGACCGGGAAGTAGAAGACGGTGCGGAAGAAGCCCATGAACGGCAGCGTGCGCTGCACGAGCAGGGCCAGCAGCAGCGGCAGGAACGTCAGCAGCGGGACGCAGACCGCCATGTAGAGCAGGGTGTTGACGATCGCGTCCCACAGCTGCGGGTCGTGCCACAACCGGGTGTAGTTGGCGAAGCCGATGAACCGTCCGCCGGTCAACATGTGCACGTTGGTGAAGGACAGCAGCAGCGTGTTGATCGCCGGCCAGAGGCTGAAGACCCCGAGGAAGGCCAGCGCCGGGAGGACCAGCAGCCAGGGCGTGTACCAGCGGTGCGATTTCATCTTCTGCGGTTCGCCTCTACTGGGTCAGCAGCGCGTTGGCCTGCTTGACGACGTTGTCAAGAGCCGTCTGCGCGGACTCCTTGTTCGTCATCGCGAGGGCGATCTGCTGGTTGAGGATGGTGTTCATCGCGTCGGTCCAGATCGGCGGGGTGAAGTTGACGCCGTTCTCGACGTCCTTCTCGGCGATCGCGGAGGCCTCGGACTGCATGCCGACCGGCGCGGCCGACGAGCTGACCGTGGACGCGTTCTTGGTGCCGGGCTCGAATCCGGGGGCCAGCTGGATGAACGCGGCCTGGTTGGCGTCGTTCGTCAGGTACTCGGAGAAGGCGAGCGCGAGCGGCAGGTTCTTGCTCTTGGACGAGACCGAGATGCCCTGCACGTACAGCGGCGGGGTGCCGATCGCGGCGGACGGCACGATCGAGCTGACCAGGCTCGGGTTGGTCTGCTCGGTGCTCTGGATGTAGTTGCCGCCGCCGGTGGTCCAGGCGACCTCCTGCTTGAGGAACAGCGTCGAGTTGCCCTCGTAGGTCGAGGTGAGCACGTTCGAGGGCAGATACCCGGCCTGGTACGCGGCGGTGTACTGCTGCAGCACCTTGACGGCGGCGGGCGTGTTGAAGGCGAAGGCGGTGCCGGCCGCGTTCAGCAGCGGGGCCCCGGCGTTGGCGAAGTCCATCAGGCCCGGCGAGCGGCTCATCAGGTAGTCCTTGCCGCCGGACTTGTCGTGCATGATCTTGGCGTCGGCGATGAGCTCGTCGAGCGTGGTCGGCAGGTTGCTCGTGGACAGGCCGTCCTTCGCGAGCATCGCCTTGTTCCAGTAGTTCACGTCCGTGCCGAGGTACCAGGGGAAGCCGAAGCTGTCGCTGCCGGTGTTCGTGTCCTTGTACTCGTACGCGGCGAGCCCGCTGGCCACGTACGTGTCGGCGATGGAGGCGTCGTTCTTGGTCAGGTCGAGCAGATCGCCGGTCTTGGCGACGGTGTGCGCGATGTCCGGCGGCAGGTTGACGACGTCCGGCAGGCTGCCGCTGGTGACCTGGCTGGTGACCTTGTCCGGGTAGTTGGCGCCCGGCTGGTCGATCCAGTTGACCGTGGTGCCCGGGTGCAGCTTCTCGAAGGCCTTGATCAGACCGGTGAAGTAGGGCGTGAAGGTGGAGTTCTTCAGCGACCAGGTCTGGAAGGTGATCGAGCCGCTGAGCGCGGCGGACGAGGACACGGTCTGCTGGGAGTTGCCGCCTCCGCTGCCGCCGCCGACGCCGCATCCGGCCATCAGGAGGCCGGAGGCCAGACCGAACGCGGCGACGCTGCCGAGTCTGCTGGTTCGCATGGGTGACTGAGCTCCTATCGTGGTGCCTTGCACAGGTGGATGCATGCTGGACGGATGACCGACCCGCCGGGCGCTGCTAACCTTGAACAGGTTTACTAAAGCGCTCTATCTGTCGAGGAACTATGCTCTCGGCTACGGCGGGGTGTCAAGGGAGGAGAGGCGACGCGTGGCCAGGGTGACGATCGACGACATCGCGCGGGAGGCGGGCGTGTCCCGCGGCGCGGTGTCCTTCGCGCTCAACGGGCGTCCCGGCGTGAGCGAGGCGACCAGGGAGCGCATCCTGCGGGTGGCCGAGCAGATGAACTGGCGCCCGCACAGCGCCGCGCGGGCCCTCGGCGGCGCCCGGGCGGACGCGGTCGGGCTCGTGGTGTCCCGGCCCGCGCGCACCATCGGCGTCGAGCCCTTCTTCGGCCAGCTGCTCGCCGGGCTGCAGGACGGGCTCTCGGCGAAGTCCGTGTCGCTCAGCCTGATGGTGGTCGAGGACACCACGGCCGAGATCGACGTGTACCGGCGCTGGGTCTCCGAGCACCGGGTGGACGGCTTCGTGGTGGTCGACCCGCAGGTCCGGGACCCGCGCTTCGCAGTGCTCGAAGACCTCGACGTGCCGGCCGTGATCATCGGCGGCCCGGGCAGGCACGGCCGGCTCGGCAGCGTCTGGGCCGACGACCGGGAGGCGATGCTCAGCCTGGTCGAGTACCTCGCGGCGATCGGGCACCGGCGGATCGCGCACCTCGCCGGCATGCCCGCGTTCCAGCACACGCAGCGCCGGATGCGCGCGCTCAAGGACTGCGCGAAGCGGCTCGACCTGCTCGGCGCCGCGTCCATCCCCACCGACTTCAGCGACGCGCAGGGGGCGGCGGCCACCAGGACCTTGCTGTCCGCGCCCGCCGCGAGCCGGCCGACCGCGATCATCTACGACAGCGACGTGATGGCCGTGGCCGGGCTCGCCGTCGCAGCGGAGATGGGGGTCGCGGTGCCGGAGAAGCTGTCCATCGTCTCCTTCGAGGACTCGGTGCTCACCCGGATCGTGCACCCGCCGATCACGGCGCTGACCCGGGACGCGTTCAGCCTCGGCCAGCAGGCGGCGCACCGGGTGCTCGCGGCCGTGGAGACCCCCGGTTCGGTGGGCGATTTGAAGACGGCGACACCCGCGCTGACGGTGCGCGGCAGCACGGCGGCACCGCTGTCGGCGGCGAATTCTTAAACGGTTTAGTGGAGGGGAGCTCTCGTGCCGATCAACACCGATGCGAACCCGGACTCGGACTGGTGGCGCACCGCGGTCGTCTACCAGGTCTATCCGCGCAGCTTCGCCGACGGCAACGGCGACGGCGTGGGCGACCTGCCCGGGCTGATCGCGCGGCTGCCGCACCTGGTCGACCTCGGCGTGGACGCGCTGTGGATCTCGCCCTGGTACCGCTCGCCGATGGCCGACGCGGGCTACGACGTCGCCGACTACCGGGACATCGACCCGCTGTTCGGCACGCTCGCCGACGCGGACAAGCTCCTCGACGCGGCGCACGGGCTGGGCCTGCGCGTGATCATCGACATCGTGCCGAACCACTGCTCGGATGAGCATCCGTGGTTCCGCGCGGCGCTGGCATCCGGTCCCGGCTCCGCCGAACGCCAACTCTTCCACTTCCGGCCGGGCGGCGGATCGGACGGCAGCGAGCCGCCGAACGACTGGCCCTCGTCCTTCGGCGGACCCGGGTGGAGCCGCGTGACCGGCCCGGACGGCGTGCCCGAGGAGTGGTACCTGCGGCTGTTCAGCGCGGGCCAGCCCGACTTCAACTGGGACCATCCGGAGGTGCGCGCCGAGTTCGAGTCGGTCCTGCGGTTCTGGTTCGACCGCGGCGTGGACGGCTTCCGGATCGACGTCGCCAGCATGCTGATCAAGCAGCGCGGGCTGCCGTCGCTCGCCTCGCTGGACACCAGCCGCGGCGACTCCCCGTACCAGAACCAGCCCGCCGTGCACGACGTCTACCGCGGCTGGCGCCGGATCGCCGACTCGTACGACGACGATCCGCGCATCTTCGTCGGGGAGCTGTGGGTCGCGCCCTCGGCGCTCAAGGAGTATCTGCGTCCCGACGAGCTGCACACCGGCTTCAACTTCCCGTACCTGCAGGCGCCGTGGCAGGCCACCGAGTTGCGCGCGATCATCGACTCGACGATCGCCCTGCACGCCGAGATCGACGCCCCGCCGACGTGGGTCCTCGGGAACCACGACGTGACCCGCGTGGCCACCCGGTACGGCCGCGACGTGACCAGCTGGGTCGAGGAGGGCGGCCGCATCAGCCAGCCGATAGACCTCGCGCTCGGCACGCGGCGTGCGCGGGCGGCGGCGCTGCTCTACCTGGCGTTGCCCGGTTGCGCGTACGTCTACCAGGGCGAGGAGCTCGGCCTGTGGGAGGTCGAGGACATCCCGGCCGAGCTGCGGCAGGATCCGACGTTCTTCCAGACGTCCGGCGCGAATCCGGGTCGGGACGGCTGCCGCGTACCGCTGCCGTGGACGGCCGACGAGCCGTGGTTCGGCTTCGGGACGACCGGCGCAGCGGAACCCTGGCTCCCGCAGCCGGCGGCCTGGACCGCATACGCCGCGGACGTGCAGGCGACCGAGCCGTCGTCGATGCTGGCGCTGTACCGGGAAGCCCTGCGGCTGCGGCGTTCCGTCACCGGGGACTTGGCGTGGACCGAGGCGTCAGCGGACGTGCTGCACTTCCGGCGTGGCACGGAGTTCGCGTGCGTCGTGAACTTCGGCTCGGATCCGGTGCCGCTGCCCGAGGACGCAGAGGCCGTACTCGGCAGCGCGCCGATCCGTGACGACGGCGCGCTGCCGAGCGATACCGCGGTGTGGCTGCGGCTGAGTTGATCGCTACTCAGGGAACTGTCAGCCCTTGGTGGCGAGCACCTGCAGTTGGCTGTAGGCGCCGTTGAACACGTCCTGGTCACCCGGCTCGGAACCCGAGTCGGCGTACTGCCAGAACGTGTAGTAGCCCCAGCCGTTCGGCAGGGTGCCGCCACCGCTGGCCGAGTAGTTCGCCACCCACAGCGGGTCGTACGCCGCGAAACCGCCGTTGTTGCCGGTGCACGTCGTCCACCAGTCGGTCGTCGTGTAGATCACCGGGTACACGCCCTCCCTGGCCGCGTACTCGTTGACGAAGTCCCAGACCCAGCTGACCATCGAGCTCTGGCTCAGCCCGTAGCACTCGGCGCCGTACGGGTTGTACTCGATGTCCAGCGCGCCCGGCAGCGTTTTGCCGTCGGCCGACCAGCCGCCGCCGTGAGCGATGAAGTAGTCGGCCTGCGCGGCGCCGCCGGAGTTGTTCGGAATGGCGAAGTGGTACGCGCCGCGGATCAGGCCCGCGTCGTACGGCCCGACGTACTGGTTGTAGAAGTCGCCGTTCGTGTAGTACGTGCCCTCGGTCGCCTTCGCGTAGGCGAAGTCGATGTTCGGCGCGACCGACGACCAGTTGATGGTGCCCTGGTTGTCGCTCACGTCGATGCCGGGCAGCTGCGGCACGGTCGCGGGCCTGATCGTCGCGTTCGAACTCGCGGCGGCGGAGTTCACCAGCTTCTCGTGCGCGGCGATCGTCGAGCCCATGGAGTCGGCGGCCGGGTGGGTGATCGCCTCGGGGTGGACGGGCGTGTGGTGGTCGGTCGGGCTGACCTCGACCAGCGCGCCGGTGGCCGTGCGCGCGTAGTGCGCGCCGGTGGCGGCGGACGCGGTGCCCGCCATGACGGCGCTCGCGGTGATGACGGCGGACGCGGCAGCGAGCGTCACGCGTATGGATCCGTATTTCATTGTTGTTTTTTTCCTCACCTGTGGATGTGGTGGGACTGAGCCCGGGGTGGGTCCCGACTCAGGTGGCGCTGCCCAGGCAGGTTCGGCCCGGGCTCGCGAGGGTGGGCAGGGTGGCGCCGGCGGGTAGGGCGCCGTTGACCGCGTAGTACGCCAGATCGTCGGCGGCAGCGGTCTGCTGGGTCGGATCGGCGGCGGTGCCGACCACGAAGAGGTTCGTCAGCGGCGTGTTCACCGCGTGCTTGACGTCGGAGAACGGCGTGGACCCCGGGTCGGATCCGGAGGGGTTGGCCCAGCCGCAGGGGTTGTCGAACAGGGCCGTGGTGGCGGCCTGCCCGACGGCGATGACCAGGTAGTCCCCGCTGATCGCGGCGGCCCACGCGGTCTCGAAGTCGGTGCTGACCTGGCTCGCGGGCAGCCCGGCGTACGCGGCGGCGGCCTGCGCGGTCGCGACGTCCTCCGAGGTCGCCGCGTAGAGCAGCACCGTGCCGGGATACGCGGTCGGCGTGTTCGGCAGGGTGCTGTAGGTCCAACTCCCGCTGTTCTCGGTGTCGAGGCCGAGCCCGCTGCTGTCGGTCACGAACAGCTGGTTCGCGGTCGCACCGACGATCGAGGACGCGGTGCCCGGCAGCGCAGCCGCCTGCCAAGACGAGCCGTCCCACGACGTGACACCCGGCGCCCCGGAGGCCGTCAGGTAGAAGACCTCGTCACCACTCGCCGTCAGACTGCTGCTGCTCGCCGGGGCGCCCGGGATTTCACTAGTGGCCCACGCCCCTGGGACCGATGCCGAACGCGCGACCGCCAGCTTCCCGGCCGCGTCGATGAAGTACACGTTGACGCCCGCGTCCGTCGTCGCCGCCGAGAGCGCACTCCCCGCGTGGACGCCGAACCGGTTGGGGATCGGCACGCCGTTCGCGACGAGCCTGCCCGCGCGGTCCAGGGAGAAGACGTGCCCCGGCGTGACCGCGAGTGAACCAGGGCTCGATGTCGCGGGAAGATCGAGCACTGACGTGGACCACTTCCCGCCGCTCTCGGTCGTCGCGTTCAACCGCCCGGACGCGTCGAAGAAGTACACCGAGGGCGTCACATCGAGCTCTCCCGACCGATTGGACGCGAGGGCCCGGATGGCGCTCTGCGCAGCCGGATCACCCGGAAGCGTCGCGCTCGACCAGCCGCTCGTGCCCCGGTACGTCTCGCCGATCGCGCCCGAGGCCGTGCGGTAGAAACCGTGCGGGGCGACCGCGTATCCGGCGTCCGCGTCGGAGTATGTCAGTCCCGTGATCGGCGATCCGGCGGCCGGGGAGCCGGGCTCGGTCTGCTGGAGCCAGGCCGCGCCGTCCCAGCTGTCCACGGCGAGCCCGCCCCCGCTCCCGTGCGTGAACTCGTACTGGAGCAGCGGCGCGGGCGAGTACCAGACCGAATTGCTCGGCACGGAGGAGATCGCGGACGGCCCCGCGCTGACGGCGACATTCCAGGTCTTCGTCGTCACGGTGCCGAAGTTGGACGTGGCGGTCATCGTCACCGTGTAGAGGCCCGCGCGCGCGAAGACGTGGCTGACCTGCCGGCCGGTCGTGTTGTTCTTCCGGCCGTCGTTGAAGGTCCAGTAGTACTGACTGATCGACCCGCCCGGCTCGCTCGCCTGCGCGCTGAAGTCGACCGTCGTGCCCGCGATGGCGCTCGTGGGCCCGGTCACCGATGCGTGCGGCGTGGGCTGCTGCGCGGCGGACGGCGGCGCAACGAGGACGTACTGCTCGCCCTGCGTCCAGACCGTCGAGGGCCAGGTGCTCAGGTCGAGATTCTCGTTGTACTGGACGGTGATCCCGTTCGAGCCGAGGAAGTCGCCGTTCGCCATGTTCACCGTGCCGTCGGCGTTGACCGAGGTGATCAGGCCGACGTGGTCCGCGTACGTGCCGGTGGCGATCGTGCCCGGCTTGTAGAAGACCACTGCGTCACCCGGCTCGGGCGTGCCCCCGTCGACCACCGGCGTCTGCCCCTGGTCCAGCGCCCACGCGTAGAAGGAGTTGGCGCCGGCGTTCAGGGTGTTCATGTCGGCGGTGACACCGGCCCGCGCCCACACCCACTTCGCGAAGTCCGAGCACCACGCCTCGTTCTGGTTCTCGACGCGGTACGTGGCGTCCGGGCCGCAGCCGACGGCGTTGGGGGACGTCGCCGCGTCCAGCGTGCTGTACGGATCGCAGTCGATGCCGCTGAACGAGGTCTCGGCGGGCGTCGTGGCCATGCCGATCTGGCTGAGCGCGATGCTGACGATCTTCGAGCTGAGGTCCGTCTTCCCCGAGACGGCGGCCTGCACGGCGGCGGACGGCCGCGCGGCACTCTCCGCGCACGCCGCCGAGGACGTGCCGCAATCCATCGACCGTCCGTACGGACCGGCCTGCCAGTGCGACTGAGAACTCCCCTGCGCATGGGCCGCGGCCGGGACGAGCCCGGCCGCGAGCAGCGCGACGAACGCGACGAAACGCGTCGATGACTTTCGAACCATTACCCGTACTCCCCGTTGTTCATTGCGTTCACATCATCTGCATCATCGAGCCTTGCGATACATCCGGAAGACACGTTCGACATACGCGTCCACCGTCCGCGCGTAGAAGGCGACCGGACCAGTCCAGCCGATCTGCGCGGTGTCGTACCCCGCTTCGCGCAGGTCAGCGAGGCAGCGGCGCAGCAGCACGCCGCCGATGCCGAGCTTTCGTTGCGCACCGCCGGTCCCCATCGGCCCGAACCAGTCCCGACGGCTGACCCCGTAGGCGGCGAAACCAACGTACTCCGCGTCCGCCTCCCCGTCACGCAGAACCGCGATATAAGAACCCGCGGTGTCGGGATGGTTAAGGGTACTGAGAGTCTCCTCGCGCCACGTGCCCTGCCACGCGTCGAGCCACGGCGTGATCCGCTCACGGTCCGTCTCCGCCAGCGCCCGCACCGTGACCCCGTGCGCGGCGAGGCGCTTCTCGTCCTGTTCCGTGTCGAGGAACCCGGCCGCCGCGACACGCTCGAGTTCGACCGTCATGTTCACGGCGGGCTCGCGCGAATAGACATAGCCGCACGCGTCGGCCAGGCACGACGCGGCCGTATAGCGCATGTCGATGCCCGGCCAGGCGAAGTACGGCGTCGCCCCGCCGATCAGCAGGTCGACAGCTCCGAGGGCTCGCAGCCGCCGCTCCATCTCCTCGACCAGCGCCGTGGCGTGCCCCCGCCGCCGCGCCGCCGCGTCCACGGCCAGTAGGTTGATATGTCCGCGGCGGGCCGTGTGCGGGTCCCGCGGCTCCCGCGCGAGCGACCCGAACACGAACCCGACGATCTCCTCGTCCACGGTCCTGACCAGCGCGATCTCGGACTCGACCGTCGGCCAGAGCAGATCGACCAACTCCGCCGCGTCGGGCTCGTCCCAACGCAGCGCGCCGAGCGCCAGTTCGCGCAGTCTCGGCAGATCCCCGGCCTCGGCGTCACGCAGGCCGGCAGCGTCTCCACTTTTCACGCTTCCGCCATACCCATCCGATCACCGGGCTATCGCGACGCCACGGCGCTAGTACCGCGCTAGTACCCGATCGCCGCCATGACCCGCGCGACGGTCTCCGCGTTCTCCCCGTACGGAGCGACGTAGTCCACGACCGAGCGCGCCGCGTCCGCCCCGAGCGTGCGGGCGATCGTCCACGCGCCGAGGTACTGCGAGGCCAGGCAGCCGCCCGCGGTCGCGATCTTCCCCTCGCAGTGGAACGGCTCGTCGAGCACCTTCACTCCGCACTGCTCGACATACGGACGGCTCTTCATGTCCGTGCAGGCGGGCATCGTGTCCAGCAGCCCGAGCCGCGCCAGCACGAGCGCGCCCGAGCACTGCGACCCGATCAGCTGACGTTCCGGATCCAGCGCGATCGAACCGACGAGATGATCATCGGCGATCACGTCCCGCGTCTTGATCCCGCTGCCGATGAGCACGACGTCGGCCTCCGCGGCGAACTCCAGCGGCCGCTGCCCCTCGATCTCGACCCCGTTCATCGAGCTGACCCGGGGCGTCGGCGTGGTGATGTACGCGACCAGCCCGTCCTGGCGGCAGCGGTTGATCATGGCGGACGCGACGAAGCTGTCGATCTCGTTGAAGCCGTCGAAGGTGACGACGGCGACCTGCGTCCGCGGCTGCATCTGCGGCATTGCTCCTCCTCAGTCCGTAAGGCTCCTCGGAAGATCAGTCTCGCCGCGCCCGTCCGCCCCGTCGCCGTCCAATCCCTACGAAGTGGCCCCGGACACTCGCTCGGGCCCGGGTACTCGGTCGGGCCCCGGGCAGCAGGGCCTCCACAACCCTGCTGCCGTCAACCCGCGTCGGCCGCCGTGAGCTACAGCCGGCGCGCCCTCGTTGATCATGGTTGATCACCGGCAAGAGTAGCCGAGCGGGCACGCTTCGCGCATCACCAACGGTCGTGGATCTGAGGACGGATCAGATCGTCGTACACCGCCTGAACGGCCTTGTGCGTGTCCTGAGTCAGCGCCGGCAGCGCGGCCGCGGCGGCGTTCGCGTGCGCCTGATCCGCGTTGCGCGCACCGGGAATCACGACGCTGACGCCCGGCTGATCGATGATCCAGCGCAGCGCGAACTGCGCGAGCGTCGCACCCTCCGGCACCAGCGGACGCAGCCGCTCCACCGCCTCGAGCCCGGTCTCGTAGTCCACGCCGGAGAAGGTCTCGCCGACGTCGAAGGCCGCGCCCTGCCGGTTGTAGTTGCGGTGGTCGTCGTCGCCGAACACTGTCGCCGCCGTGTACCGCCCGGACAGCAGCCCACTCGCCAGCGGCACCCGCGCGATGATCCCGACACCCGCCGCCTGCGCGGCCGGAAGCACCCGCTCCAGCGGCTTCAGGCGGAAGGCGTTCAGGATGATCTGCACGCTCGCGACGTTCGGCCGCGCGATCGCGGAGAGCGCCTGCTCGCACGTCTCCACGCTCACCCCGTACGCCGCGATCGTCCCGTCCTCGACCAGCGCGTCGAGCGCGTCGAACACCTCGTCGCTCGCGAACACCGGATCCGGCGGGCAGTGCAGCTGCACCAGGTCGAGCCGCTCCACGCCCAGATTCCGCCGCGACCGGTCCGTCCACGCCCGGAAGTTCGCGGCACTGTAGTTCTCGGGCTCCTGCGCCATCCGACGGCCCATCTTCGTGGCCACCGTCAGCTCGCCGGCCGCCACCGCGTCCGCATGCGCCCGCAGCAGTCTTGCGATGATCTGCTCGCTGCGCCCGTCACCGTACACGTCCGCCGTGTCGATGAAGTCCACGCCCGCCGCGAGCGCCGCCTCCAACGTGCCGAGCGCATCCGCCTCGTCCACCCGGCCCCAGTCCGCCCCGAGCTGCCACGCCCCGAGCCCGACGACGCCGACCTGCCGACCCGTACGCCCCAGTGTCCTTTTCTCCATGGTCACGACTCTAGCCCGCACCCGCCGCGCCGTCGGTACCATCGGAGCATGGACCTGACTACGGTGTTCATGCCCGGCGCACAGTCCCTGGTCACGGCGATCCTCACCGACACCTGGACCCAAGCCCGCGCCGCCGTCGCAAAGCTCTGGGTACGAAGGCACCCCGCCACCACCCTCGACCAGGCCGGCCACCAACTAGAGGCCGCCCGCACCCAGGCCCTCGAACTCGCGGGCACCGGCCCCGAACCCGACCGCGCCGCCCGCATGCAACTCTTCTGGGCCGGCTACCTCGCAGGCCAAGCCGCCGCCCGCCCCGAACTGGCCGCCGCCTTCGCCGAACTCCCGAAGCTGCTCGCCGCGGCCGCGCCGCAGCAGTCGCAGACCACGACGACACGCAACACCAACTCGATGAGCGGCACCTTCAGCGGCCTCACCATCCAGGTGGGCACCATCAACGGCGGCTTCAACCAGCACGGCAAGTAGCGCTCGCCTGAATGAATCCCGCCGCCGCCAGCCTCACCCACATCACCGACCTGGTCCACGCCCTGCCCGGCTCCTCCCAACTCTGCGTCCTGCGACACGGTGAAGTACTGCTCGACATCTCAGTACGCTGCGAGCCCGACTCACTCTTCATGCTCTGGTCCGCGGGCAAGCCCTTCGCGACCATGGCCGTCCACCTACTCGCCGAACGCGGCCGACTCGACCTCGACACGCCGATCCACCACTACTGGCCCGGCTACGAGCGGCACGGCAAGGAATCCATCACCACCCGCCACGTGCTACGCCACCGATCCGGCGTCCCACTGTCGACCGGCAGCGTCCTGCGCGACGCGCTCGCCATGTCCGACTGGCTCCGCTCCGTCCGCGCCGCCGAGCACGCCAAGCCGAAGTGGCCCGCGAACCAGGTCACCGCGTACCACCTCCTGAGCTACGGCTTCATCCTCGGCGAGCTAGTCCGCCGCGTGGACGGCCGCCCCCTCCCCCAATTCCTCCGCGAAGAAATCCTCACCCCCGCCGACCTCCCCAACACCCACCTAGGTCTCTCCCCGAACGTCCGGCCCCGCCGAATCCCGCTCGTCGCCGCACCCCGAACCTCCCTGGCCGAACGCTGGAAACTGACCCACTTCGAGCGCCACGCCTCCCATGACGAGGTCATCCCGGCCGCCAACGTCCACTCGACCGCCCGCGACGTGGCCCGCTTCTACCAACGCCTACTCAACGAGGGCGCCCTAGACGGCCGCCAGATCTTCGCCCCCAAAACCATCGCCGACGCCGTAGATCCCTCCCTCCCCGACCCCGAAGCCGCCGCCCACCCCGACCGCATCATCGGCCACCCCGTCCGCTGGGCCCAAGGCCTCCAACTCGGCTGGGGCGACCTCCCCGTCACCACCGCCCACCCCTTCGGCACCACCGCCTCCCGCACCGTCTTCGGCCACAACGGCAGCAACTACTGCACCGCCTGGGCCGACCCCGACCACGCCCTCGTCTTCGCCCACCTGACGAACCTCATCGCCCCCCGCCCCGAAGCCCTCCGCCACCAGACCGAACTAGGCGACGCCTTAAGGGCCGCCCTTTCGACGTCTTGCCAGTAGTCTCACATGCACTAGCGTTGCTGGAGCTGGGAAGTTCAGTTCAGGTGGCGGGAGCGAAATGCATGGAAACGAGCAGTCCCGGGTCATCACCGGAGAACGAGTTCTCCGGTCGCTCAAGCGGGACTGTCGTTCAGTCCGGGCGCATAGAAGAAGTCCACGTCTACCCAAGCGATGTCGCGCGCTTCCTGCCGCCTCGCCAACTTCCGCCCCTGACCTCGTTGTTCATCGAGCGCCAAGCGGATGCCAGATGGCTCGATGAGCAGTGGGCGAGGGCAAGCGCTCACCACACGAACGCACTGTTTGTCATCTCAGGACCAGCCGGGATCGGCAAAACCTGTCTGGCAAACTCCTGGCTGCGGCAGCATACGAACGATTTCCCGGACGGCCAGCTCTATGCCGACCTGGCAGGACGTTTCCCTCTCCACGAGGCCGAACTCGACGATATTCTCAACGGTTTCCTCCGCGCGCTCGGCGTGCCATCAGATCGGGTGATCGTCCCACGGGCGGAACGAGTGGCCCTGCTGCGCACGATCACGCATGACCGCCGTGTATGCGTGCTGCTGGACAACGCGTTTTCCGCAGCCGACGTCCGCGTACTGGCGATCGCGGCTCCTGGCTGCGCGACCGTCGTGACGACGCGAGAATCCATGCACAGCCTGTTGGTGGACGGCGCGCACCTGCGCCGCCTGGCGCCATGGTGCAGCGAGTCCGGCGTGGAGTTTCTACTACGCATGCTTGGTGAAGATCCACGAGTAGCGAACGAGCCTGACGCGATCCGCCGGGTCGTGGACCTCTGCGGTGGCGTGCCGCTGGCGCTCGGTGCCGCCGCAGTAGAGCTCGCCAGGTGGCCACGATGGAGGATCGAGCACTTCGTTGAGGTGAAGGCTCGATATCCAAAGCGGCTCCGATTCCTCATGGCGGAGGCGGACTTGTTCGGGGTCCGCGCCCGGTGAATGGCAGGATGACCCCATGGCGGACACACAGGACCTGGCGACGGCGGCGCGGACTCGGGAGGAGTTGGTGGCGGCGGTCGAGGGTGGGGCGGCGGTGAAGTGGTTGATGTTCTGGGGGCATCAGCCGGAGGCGGGGGGCGGGGTGGGGAAGGGGTGTCTGTCGCAGTGGTGGCCGTGCCGGTTCGTGGTGGACGGGGTGGAGTATGCGTCGGCGGAGCACTGGATGATGGCTGGGAAGGCGCGCTTGTTCGGTGATTCGGCCACGCTGGCTCGGATTCTGGAGGCGCCGACGCCCGCGGAGGCCAAGGCGTTGGGGCGGCTGGTGGGCGGGTTCGAGGAGGCGGCGTGGGACGCGGCGCGGTTCGAGCTCGTGGTGGCGGGGAATGTCGCCAAATTCGGTCAGGATTCAGCGTTGAGGGAATTCCTTCTGGGCACGCGGGGGCGGGTGCTCGTCGAGGCCTCGCCGCGGGATCGGGTGTGGGGAATCGGGCTTTCATCAAGTAACGACGATGCGGCGGATCCGCGGAAGTGGCGGGGTTTGAATCTGCTCGGCTTTGCATTGATGGAGGCGCGGGAACGGCTGTCGGCGGGATAGGCGGATAACGGGGAATGAGCGGTGGCCCCGGTCTTTTGACCGGGGCCACCGTCGTGAGCTACCTGCTATATATCAGTCCTGCCATACGCCACGCCCTGCCCCCACGCGACCGCGGTCGCGGCCGCGGTTCAGCTCAGCTGGTGGAGGCGGCGAAGGCGGCGGTGCCGTCGGGGGTGCCGAGGCCGGTGGGGCCGTCGTAGCCGGTCTCCGCGGTGCAGAGGTAGGACGGGTCGCAGGTCGAGGTCGAGCCGCTGGTCACGTCGTTGAGGGCGGAGGGGTCGTTGTACGGGTACTGAGCCGGGTTGTCGCCGGAGCCGGGGGTGCCGGCGAGGGCGTAGGTGGCGGCGATCAGCGGGGAGGCGGCGGAGGTGCCGCCGTAGACGTTCCAGCCGCCGTTGCTCAGGTACGAGTCGTAGACGGCCACGCCGGTGTTGGGGTCGGCGACGGCCGAGACGTCGGCGACGATGCGGTTGCTGCAGCCGGACAGGCCGAGGCTGGTCTGCCAGGAGGGCTGCGTCTCGTAGGCGGAGCAGCCGGAGCCGGTGCCCTCGCTGGACGAGGTGGACCAGACGGACTCGGTCCAGCCGCGCGAGCTGGAGTCGGTGCTCAGGCTGGTGCCGCCGACCGCGGTCACGTCGGGGGACGCGGCCGGGTACTCGACGCCGTAGCCGCTGTCGCCGGCGGACGCGGTGATGACGACGCCGGGGTGGTCGTAGTACTGGCTGTCCTCGCTGGTCTCCGAGGAGCTCTCCGAACCGCCGTAGCTGTTGGAGACGTACTCGGCGCCGAGGCTGACGGCCTCGTTGACGGCGGTGCCGAGGTCGGAGTCGCTGTCCGAGTTGGCCTCGACGAGGTCGATGTTGCACAGCGGGCAGGTGGCCGAGACCATGTCGAGGTCCAGCGAGACCTCGCCGCTCCAGTCGTCGCTGCTGCTGTCGTTCGACGGCAGCGAGGTGGTGCTGCCGGTCTGGCTGACGATCGTCAGGCAGCCGCCGGCCACGGTGCAGGCGGACAGGCCGAACTGGCTGCGGTAGGTGGCCAGGTCGGCGGCGGCGTTCGGGTCGTTGAACGCGTCGACGATGGCGACGGTCTCGCCGGAGCCGTTGGAGGCGGCGGCGCTGGCCAGGTTGTACGCGCTCTGCAGGTCGGTCGGGCCGTAGCCGGAGACCGAGGACGCGGCGGCGTGCACGCCGTGCGCCTGCAGGTGCTTCTTGACGTTGGTGCGGACGTACGCGTCGCAGTGCATGTGGCCGGCGACGTGCGCCGCGCACTCGGCCTTGTAGTCCGGGGTCGCGGTGGTGGACGACGCGGGGGTGGCCGCGTTCGCCTCGGCCACGCCCGCGAACGCGAGCGCGGCGCCGAAGGCCAGCGCGGTGGCCGCGCGGACGGTTATTCGAACACTGAGCATGTGTGGGTAGTCTCTTTCGGGTTCTGACACGGGCCGTTTAGGCAACCCATGTGGGTAAACATGTTGCCTTGAGATTCAGCCGCATCCGGAATGTGGGGTGGTTCCGGGATATGCGCCTTGTGGGGGTGGGCGTGCACGGTCACGCGTCGGCCGAGCCGGGGCAGAACCGGCGCGAAAACCGTTGGTCAAGTTACCCAGCGGTTCTGGTGGGGTCAATGCTCATACAGCGCAGGGGATCCGATCTATAGAGTTTCTTTACTCTGGTGACCTTCATTTCCGGACAGTGAGAGATTGTGAGAGAGAAAGAAACTCCTACTCACCGTGGTGCTATCACCGGAATAGTCGATCGGCGTCCGGGCCCGGGATGCGCGGCCTCCGGGGGCGTGTGATGTTGGTGGAGCCCCCATCAGAAACTTCTCAAGGAGGAGAAAATGGGCAAGAAGGGCAAGGCCGAGCGGAAGCCCAAGCAGCGGGCTGAGCAGCAGACCCCCCGTCCCGGCCAGGACGCCTTCGGCGAGCAGAGCGAGCGTTCGGCCCACCAGGGCCAGGCCGCGCGCGGCGACGCCTTCGGAGAGCAGAGCGAGCGTTCGGCGCAGCCGGGACGCGCGCAGCAGCCGAACCGCGGCCAGCAGCAGCCCCGGGCCAAGCGCCCGGGTCAGCAGCCGGAGATGTGAGCAGTCCTCCGGTGGACTGAACGCTGAGTAGTAGGTAGTACCGGGTGTGGGGCACGTCGCGACGTGCCCCACATTCACGTTTTCCCGAGCTCAGCGCGGCGGCAGCGGGGGCCGGCGGCGGTCCGGGCGCGGGGTGGAGATGGGGGGTTCGGCGGCGGCGGGGTGGGTTTCGAGCAGTTCCAGGGCGAGCCGCACGGCCGCGTGCAGCTGCGTGTTGCGGCCCTCGGCCCAGTCCAGCGGGCCGCGCACCACCTCGACGTCCGGTTCGACACCGTGGTTCTCGATGGAGAAGCCGAGGCCGGGGAACCACGCGGCGTTCTTCGGCACGGTGATCTGGGTGCCGTCGACGAGGGTGTGCCGTCCGGTCATGCCGACGACGCCGCCCCACGTGCGCTGGCCGACGACGGGGCCGAGGCCGAGCGCGCGGAACGCCGCGACGATGACGTCGCCGTCCGAGCTGGTGGCCTCGTCCGCGATGGCGACGACGGGGCCGCGCACCGAGTCGCGCGGGTAGCGCGCGGGGCGGCGGTCGCGGGTGAAGTCCCAGGCCAGTACGCGTCGGCTGAGCTTGTCGAGCACCAGCTGCGAGACGTTGCCGCCCGCGTTGCCGCGCACGTCGAGCACGAGGGCCGGGTAGTTGAACTCGCGGCGCAGGTCGCGGTTGAACTGGGCCCAGCCGGAGCCGTTGAGGTCCGGGATGTGCAGGTAGCCGCACCGGCCGTCACTCAGTTGGCGGACCTGGGCACGCCGGTTGAGCACCGTGTCCTGATACCGCACCGGCATCTCGTCGCTCAGCGGGGTGACGGCGATCCGCCGGAGCCGGCCGTCGGCACCCGAACGGAGGACGAGTTCGATCGTCGTGCCACCCGTTCCGCCCAATAGTGGGAGCGGTCCGCGGACCGGATCGGGGACGCGGCCGGCGATCTCCACGATCTCGTCGCCCGGTTTCACGCCGTGCGCGGCCAGCGGCGCGCGGGCCCGCGGGTCGGAGCTCTCCCCCGCGAGCACGCGGTCGATCACCCAGGTGGCCGCACGATCGTTGCCTTCGCGGTGCACGTCCATCGCCAGCAGGCCGAGCGGACGTTCCGGCCGGGTCGGGCCCTCGGCCAGCCGCGCGGGCACGACGTACGCGTGCGAGGTGCCGAGTTCGCCGAGCAGTTCCTGCAGCACGTCGCCGAAGTCGTCCGGGCTGCCGACGCGCTCGATCAGCGGCGCGTACTGCTCGGTCAGCGCGGTCCAGTCGAGGCCGCACATGTTCGGATCCCAATACTGGTCGCGCACGACCCGCGCGGCCTCGCGGTACGCCTGCCGCCATTCCTCGGCCGGGTGCACGGTGTGCGTGATGCGCCGCAGGTCGACGGCGAAGTCGCTGTCCGGGTCCTCGACGCTGAGCAGCCGCAGTTCGCCGTCCGCGAGCAGCACGATCGTGCTGCCGTCGCCGGAGACCGCGAAGCCGTCCACGTCCTCGGCGAGCACCTCGCACTCGCCGCGGTCCAGGCTGTAGTACTCGAGCGCGGGCTGTCCGGACAGGTCGTCGGGGTTGGCGAAGGTCTGGCCGAGCGCGCCGGAGATCGGCCAGCGCAGCCAGACGACGCCGCCGGTGACCGCGGCCGGGTCGGAGTACTTCGAGGCGATGACCGGGAAGGGCACGAGGCGTTCGGCCAGGTCCTGCGGATCGACGCGCATCGCTCCGTCGGGCGGCGGCGAGTACGAGGCGGTGCCGTCCGGCGCGCGTCCCTCGACCGGAGTAGAGAACGGGGCGAGATCGTCGGCGGCCAGCGGAACGAGGTACGGCCGGCAGCCCAGCGGGAAGGCCATGTCACCCGTATGGACATCGTGCACCGGGTCGAAGCCGCGCCAGGAGAGGAAGACCAGGAAGCGGCCGTCGCTGGTGAAGCAGGGCCCTTCGTCCTCGAAGCGGCCGGTGGTCACGTCGTAGATCCGGTCGGTCTGCCCGCAGTCGACGAGCCGGATGCGGCGCAGCGACTTGTTCGCGACCGCCTGGGACCAGGCCAGCCACGCCGAGTCGGGCGAGAAGCCGAGGCCGCTGACCGGTCCGTAACTCGATCGGACCACTTCTCGTACCGCACCTGTCCCGGCGTCGACGAGCAGCAGTCTGCCGTCGCTGGTGGCCACGGCCAGGCGCGATCCGTCCGGCGACGCTTCCAGCGCGACGACGCGGCCGATCGCGCCGGCGGCCAGCACGCGCGGCTTGGGGAATCCGAGTTCGGCGAAGTTGTGCGCGCCGCCGGGCAGCGGGGCGATGGCGAGTTCGTCGTCCCCTTCCGCATCGCTGACCCACGCGACGTGCTCGGTGCCGAGCATCACCGGCATGCGCACACGTACGGAGGGCGAGTCGGCCAGCACGCGCGCCGGGCCGTCATGATGCGTGAGCCAGTAGAGACTGCCGCGCACCAGCACGGCGCTCGCCCGGCCGTCGTGGTCGCACGCGAAGCCGTTGAGGTTGAACGACGCCGGGATCTGATACGCGCGACGCCCGGTGCACGCGCCGCCGAGTGGCACGTCCAGCTTGCGCGGCGCCGGAGCGTCGAGGCTGTCGAGCAGCCACAGGTCGCCGGCGTGCTGGTACACGACGCGCCGTCCGTCGGTGGAGGCGTTGCGCGCGTAGAAGGTGTCGTGGTCGGTGTGTCGGCGCAGGTCGCTGCCGTCGTGGCGGCAGGAGTAGACGTTCGCGATGCCCTCGTGGTCGCAGAGGAATGCGACGCGGGTGTCCGGCCAGTCGCCGATCAGCATCGGGTTCGCCAGGTGCCCGCCGATTCCTTCGAGCAGCCGCGTCCCGTTGAGCCAGAGCCGTCCGGTCGCGCCGCCGCGGTACCGCTTCCAGCCGGCCGGTTCGTGCGGCGGCGTGCCGCTGAGCAGCAGCGTGTGCCGCAGCGTGATCGCGGCGTCGGAGACCGGACCCCAGGGCAGCCGCGCGGGGACGGCGCCGTTCGTCGGCAGCGAGTACGCCCACGTATAGCGGCTGAACGGCTGGTGGTAGGAGGAGACCGCGAGCACGTCGCCGTTCGGCATCCAGCCCAGCACGCGGGTGTCCTCGCTGCCGGACCAGCTCAGCCGCTGTGCCGGGCCCCCGGACGTCGACACGGTCCACGCCTCGGGTGAGGGCGAGAGCCAACTCGTCCACGCCAGGGTGCTGCCGTCCGGGGACAGCCGCGGGTTGCTGACCCGGATCCGGTCGCTGGTCACCCGCCACGCGCGGCCGACCGAACCGTCGTCGCGCAGCGGGGCCAGCCAGACGTCGTCCTCCGCGGCGAAGGTCAGCAGCGAGCCGCGCACGTGCGGAAAGCGCAGGTATCCCGGGACGTCCTCGGCCATAGATCAATGCTTGTGCCGCCGGGGACGCCGGGCAACCCGCCACGCCCGATCAGGGTTTGCGGCCGACTCCCCGTCATCACAGCCCCAAGTACCGTGCGACGTCGCCGCCCCGTCAGCTTCAGGGTTTGCGGCCGACCGCCGCATAGCCCGAATACCGTGCGACGTCGCCGCCGCCGATCGGGTCCGGTTCGCCGGTACTGAGCTCCGGGCGCCAGTTGATGATGTCGACGAGGCCGGGGGATTCGAGCTCGTATCCGTCGAACAGACTGAGCACGTCCGCGTGGCCGCGGAAGGTCAGGCGGTGGCTGGCGCGTTCGTACACGTCCTCGGCCTCGCGCGCCTGAGCGGGCAGGTAGTCGCGGGTGCCGTGGCTGACGACCAGGTAGGAGCCCGCGGCGGTGCCCTCGCGGTACGCGGCGACGACCCCGGGCGCGTCGTCCTCCTCGGGTACGAAGTGCAGCACGGCCAGCATGATCACGCCGACCGGCCGGCTCAGGTCCAGGAAGTTCGGCACCTCGGAGCGGTGCAGGATCGACTCCGGGTCGCGCAGGTCCGCGTGCACGATCGTCGCGTTGGGCACGTCCTGCAGGATCACCGTGCTGTGCGCGACGGCCACCGGATCCACGTCCACGTACGCGGTGCGCGCGTCCGGGTTCAGCGACAGCGCGATGTCGTGCGTGTTCCCGACGGTCGGCACGCCGGAGCCGAGGTCGAGGAACTGGTCCACGCCCCGGCTGCTCAGGTGGCTGACGGCGCGTTGCAGGAAGTCCCGGTTCGCGCGGGCGATCGCGGGCATGTCCGGCCAGGCCCGGATCAGCTCCTCGGCGAGCACCCGATCCGCCGCGAAATGGCACGATCCACCCAGGTAGTAGTCGTACATGCGCGCGGCGGAGGGGCGCTCGGTGTCCACTGTTGAAGGATACGCTGGTCTAGACGACCGGTAGCTCTGGGACCGCCTCCAGCAGCGTGCGCGTGTACGGATCCTGCGCCTCGTGCAACTGCGCGGCGGGCAGCAGTTCGACGACGCGGCCCTGGTTCATCACCGCGATCCGGTCGCTGACCTGGCGTACGACGGCCAGGTCGTGCGCGATGAAGATGAGGGTCAGCTCGAACTCCTCGCGCAGCTCCCGCAGCAGCTTCACGACCTGGGCCTGCGTGGTGACGTCGAGCGCCGAGACGGGTTCGTCGCATACCACGAGCTTAGGCCGCAGGATCAGGGCTCGAGCGATCGCCGCGCGCTGCCGCTGGCCGCCGGAGAGCTGGTGCGGGTAGCGGTGGTAGAGCGAGCGGTCGAGGCCGACGCGTTCCAGCAGTTCGTCCACGGCGGCACGCAGCGTGGCCCGGTCCTTCTCGCCGTGCACGATCAGCGGTTCGGCGATCGAGTCCCCGATGCCGCGGCGCGGGTTCAGCGAGGACGCCGGGTCCTGGAAGATCAATTGCAGGTCGCGCCGGTGTTCGCGCAGCGCCTTGCCGCGCCACGCGTTGAGGTCGCGTCCCGCGAACTCGATCCGCCCGGATGTGGGCTTCTGCAGCCGCACGATCGAGCGGCCGAGCGTGGACTTACCGCTGCCGCTCTCCCCCACGACACCCAGCGACTCGCCCTGGAACAGCTCCAGGCTGACGCCGTCCACGGCACGCGTCTCGGTGGCGCCGCGTCGTCCGGGGAACACCACGTTCAGGTCGCTGACCTTCAGCAGGACGTCGGAGGAGACGGCGGGGCGCACGGGAAGTTCCGCGTCCAGGCGCGGGATCGCCGCGAGGAGGTCCTTCGTGTACGTGTGCTGCGGCTGCGCGAGCACCTCGCGGACCGGGCCGCGCTCGACCTCGGCGCCGTTCTTGAGCACGAGCACGTCGTCCACGTTGCCGCCGACGACGGCGAGGTCGTGGCTGATCAGGATGAGGCTGAGCCCGATCTCCTCGCGCAGCCGGCCGAGCAGCTTCAGGATCTGCGCCTGCACGGTCACGTCGAGCGCGGTCGTCGGTTCGTCGGCCACCAGGACGCGCGGTTCGAGCACGAGCGCCATCGCGATGAGCGCGCGCTGCCGCATGCCGCCGGAGAATTCGTGCGGGTACGCGCGGTACTTGGCGTCCGCGTCGATGCCGACCTGCGCGAGCGCGGCCGAGGCCTTCTTCCGCGCCTCCTCGTGGCTGGAGGCGAAGTGCAGCCGATGCACGGCCGCGATCTGGTCGCCCACGCGGTGGTACGGATCCAGGCTCGTCAGCGGCTCCTGGAAGATCATCGCGAGCTCGCGGCCGCGGATCGAACGCAGCGTCACGTCGTCGGCGGCGTTGACGTCGATCGCGTCCGCTTCGGCGGAGCGCGGCCGCAGCAGGATCCGGCCGCCGACTTCGGCTCTCGTGCCGCGGTGCAGGCCGAGCAGCGAGAGCGCAGCGGCGGACTTGCCGGAGCCGGACTCGCCGACCAGGCCGAGCGCGCGGCCGGGTTCGAGCTCGAAGCTCAGCCCCTGGAGCGCGGTGACCGGACCGAACGCGATGCGCAGGTCCTCGACCGTGAGAATGGGGGTGGTCATTGGATCCTCACACGGGGGTCGAGCACGGCGTACAGCAGGTCGGCGGCGGTGTTCGCGACGATGATCAGGAACGAGGCGAGCAGCGTCACGCCGGTGATGACCGGCAGGTCGATGTTGCTCGCGGAGTCCACCATCAGCTTGCCGAGGCCCGGGAAGCCGAACATGGACTCGGTGAACACGGCTCCGGCGAGCACGCCGCCGATGTCCAGCGCGGCCATCGTCGCGAGCGTCGGCAGGGCTCCGCGCACGGCGTGCCGGGTGACGACGCGCCGTTCGGTGTAGCCGTACGCGCGCAGGGTCCTGATGTGGTCCTGGCCGAGCGATTCGAGCACGCCCGCGCGGGTGAGCCGCAGGTAGTTGCCCGCGAACGTCAGCGCGATGGCGAACCAGGGCAGCAGCATGTTCTCGAACCACTGGCCCGCGTTCTGCGTGATCGGCACGAACGTCGGGAACGGCAGGATCTGGAACCACACACAGAAGATCAGCAGCAGTAGCAGCGCCAGGATGAAGATCGGGATCGAGCCGAAGGTGAGCCCGACGAACGTGGTCACCTTGTCGCGCAGGCCGTTCGGGCGCAGCGCGGCGAACAGGCCGAGGCCGACGCCGAGCGAGAGCCACAGCACCGCCGCGCCGGAGACCAGCGAGACGTCCACCGGCAGCGCCTGCGTGAGCAGTTGCGTCACCGGCAGGTCGCTCTGGAACGAGTAGCCGAGGCAGGGCGCCGAGCACCAGACCGTGCCCACGCCGTTGTCGTAGCCGTGCCCGACGAAGATGGAGCTGATGAAGGTCCAGAACTGCGCGTACACCGGCCGGTCCAGGCCCATCGTCTGCCGCACCTGCGCCAACTCGGCCGCGTTGCAGCGCTTGCCGCACGCGAGGCTCGCCGGATCGCCGGGCATCAGATAGAAGAGCGCGTACACGACGGCGGCGACGATCAGCAGCACGGCGACCGCGGACAGCAGGCGCCGCAACAGGAACGCGGTCATCGGGCCAGCCCCTTCGGATCCACGGCGCGGCGGATCTCCTCGCCGAGCGCGGTGAACGCCAGCACGCACACCAGCAGCGTGAGCGCGGGTACGAGCACGTACTCGGGATCGATCTGGAACCACGTGGTGGCGGTCGAGAGCATCTGGCCCCAGGACGGCGTCGGCGGTTGCACGCCGAGACCGAGGAAGGACAGGCCCGCCTCGGCGACCATGTTCGTCGGGACCATCAGGGCGGTGAACGTCACGACCGGCGCGACGAGGCCGGGCAGGATCTCCTTGCGCGCGATCCGCCACGTGCTCGCGCCGTAGAGCCGTGCGGCGGCGACGAATTCGCGTTCGCGCAGCACGAAGGTCTCGGCGCGCACGATCCGCGCGGTCGGCGCCCAGTAGAGCCCGGCCAGGATGATGCACAGCAGCGCGGGCCGCGGGAAGCTCTGCGGCACGATCGCCAGCAGCGCGATGCTGAGGAACAGGTACGGGAAGGACAGCACGAGGTCGGTGAACCGGCTGAGCAGCGCGTCGGCCCAGCGGTTGCCGAGGCCGGCCGCGAGCCCGACGAGCAGGCCGATCAGCAGCTGGCCGAGCGTGGCGCCGCCCGCGACGAGCAGCGAGATGCGCGCGCCGTAGACCAGCCGCGCGAATACGTCGCGGCCGGTGGTCGGCTCGATGCCGAGCCAGTGCGCGGTGCTGATGCCGCCGAACGGGGCGTTCGGACCGCCGCCGGTCGCCGAGTTGAGCAGGCCGTCGTGGTAGGTGTTCGGGTCCTGCCCCTCCAGCGCGGTGAGCACCGGGGCGAGGATCGCGATGAGGATGATCAAGCCGACGACGATCAACGCGATCCGGCCTCCCGGGCGCGCCCAGAGGCGGGCCCGGAGGGTCGGCTGCGCTTCGTCCACCGGCGCGGTGGCGTTGGACATGAGGCGCTGGCTACTTCACGGAGACCGAGGAGATGTCGTACCAGCCCCGCCACTGGTCGACATACGTGTTCTTCACGTTCGAGCCGTGCAGCACGACGTCGTTCGTCGTGTACAGCGGCACGGTCAGCGCGAGCTTGCCGAGCTGGGCGTCCAGGTCGCCCCAGGCCTGCTGCGCCTTGGTGAAGTCGGTGATCTGGTTGATCTGGTCGATCTGCTTCTCGACCGCCGGGTCGTCGTACTGGGCGAGGTTGAAGTTGCCGCCGCCCTGCACGATGTCCCGGCCGTCGAAGATCGGGGTGAGGAACGGCGCGCCGCTCGGCCAGTCCGCACCCCAGCTGAACAGCGAGAGCGCGGGCTCGGTCTTGGTGTTGGTGACGACGGCGTCCCAGTTCGAGTCGTCGATCGGGTCGAGCTTGAGCGTGATCCCGGCCTTGGCCAGGGCCTGCTGCAGCGCCGACGCGTTCGCCGGGCCGACGTAGCTCTGGCCGTTGTTGTCGTAGGCGAGCGTCACCGTCAGACCGTTGGCATACCCGGCCTGCGCGAGCAGCTGCTTGGCCTTCGCCGCGTTCCCGGTCGCTCCGGCCGGGAAGTAGTCGTACGCGTGGTACGCGGCACCGATGCTCGGCGGTGTGTACGTGGTCAGCGGCGTGGCCAGCTGGCTGCCGCCCTGCGCGTTGATCAGCGCGGTGCGGTCGACGGCGTAGGAGAAGGCCTCACGCACCAACTGGTTGTCGAACGGCGCGGTCTTGGTGTCGAACGCCAGGTACGTGGTGTCCGGGAAGTTGCCGCTGGTCAGCCGGGACTTGAGCGCGGGCTGCGAGGCGGACTTGGCGAGCGTCGCGGTGTCCACGTCGGTGTCGGTGGTGATCGCGTTCGCGTCCTGGCCGATGGAGGAGGCGAGCCGCTGGTCGATCACCGTCTGGGACAGGCCCAGGCTGATGTCGATCTTGTCCGGGCAGGCCAGCCGCTCGCTGTCGGTGCTCTTGCTCCAGTACGTGTTCCGGGTGAGCAGGAGCTCCTTGCCCTTGGTGAACGTCTGGATCGTGTACGGGCCCGAGGAGACCGGGTCGGCGTTGTAGTTCTTGCCGGTGTCCGAGGCCTTGGGCACCGGGGCGAACTGGGTCTCCGCGGCCAGGAACGGGAAGTCGCCCTCGGACTTGCGCAGGTGGAAGACGATCGTGGTCGCGTTCGGCGTCTCGATCGAGGCGAGGTCCGGGTTCGAGCCGTACGGGCCCTGGTACGTGGCACCGCCGACCAGCCAGTCGCGCAGGTAGGGCGGGCCGCCCGCGAGCACCGAGGAGAAGGAGCGCTCGACGCCGTACTTGATGTCGGCGGAGGTGATGGCCTGTCCGTCGGCGTACTTGAGGCCGGACTTCAGGTGGTAGGTCCAGACGGTCGCGTTCGCGCTCGGCTCGCCGGTGTCGGTGGCCAGGTCCGGCACGACGGTGCGGCCGTTCGCCCCGGCCACCGAGTCGCGCGTGGTCAGCGTGCGGAACAGCAGCCGCGGGATCGCGCCGCCGCCGGAGGTGTAGAGCACGGCCGGGTCCAGGCCGGTGTTCTCGGTGGTCTGGTCGAGCACGTCGAGGGTGCCGCCCTGGCAGGTGGCGGCGTCGAACGCGGCGGAGCTCGACGAGGAAGAGGAGGAGCCGCCGCAGGCCGCGGCGAGTCCGCCGACGAGCAGCAGGGCGGAGGTGAGGGCGGCGAGCTTTATTCGTCGTCTGGGCACAGGGATTTCCATTTCGGGGCAGGGTTGAACAACGCGCGCGGGCACGGGGAAAAGTGCAGCGGAAAACGCCGGCACCGATTCGGATTCGAATCGGTCAGCGGAGGGAAAAACACGCGTGGGACCGCGTCATCGCGGTCCCACCAGCGTGTATCAACACAGAATGTCGGCGACGCTGTGCGCGCTCATGCCGAGCAGGACGACCTCGTAGGTCGTCGGCCGGGGCGCGGACAGGTTCATACCGGTGATTCTAAGAGGGCGCTGAAGACAGGGTCAAACCCGGGTCCCGCTCAGTACATCACGGTTTGATCACTCATCACTCGTCGCGAGTGAACGCTCACACAACACGCGGTGACGCCGCGCACTACGCTGCCCGAGGGCAGGTCCGGGGTCGCGGCGGCTTCGCCCCGCCACGACCCCGGACCCGTCACCTCAGCTCAACAACGATCAGCTGGTGATGTACCACTCCTGACAAGCGTTGTCGAGCTGCGCCCACTGCCGGACGACGGTCCCGTTGGCGGTACCGCAGTTCTTGACGTCGAGCACCATGCCGTTGCCGACGTTGCTGATCGTGTAGCCGCCGGAGCTGCCGTCGGCCGTCACGTTCCACTCCTGGCAGAGGTTGCTCAGCGAGGCCCACAGATCGATGCCGGTTCCGTTGCCGTTTCCGCAGTTCACCGAGTCCAGCACCTTGCCGCTGGCCTCGTTGGTGATCGTGTAGCGGCCGTTGCCGAGGCTGGTGAACGCCCAGCGCTGGCAGGTGTTGCCGAGCGAGGCCCAGGTGTCCACCTCGGCGCCGTTCGACGTGCTGCAGTCGTAGTCGTCCGCGACCTTGCCGTTGTTGACGTTGGTCAGCACGTACTCAGTGCCGCTGGCCGGGAAGGTCTGCGAGACCGTCGCGTAGCCGACCGAGGCCACGTTCGCCTGCACCGCGTTGTCGGCCGCGTCGCTCGGCTCGCCGCTGGTGATGACGCCCTCGAAGAAGGAGCCGTCGGACTCGTTGCTGTTGTCGCCGCCGGTGCCGAGCACGATCGCGCCCTCGAGGTGCATCGGGGTGTAGCCGCTCGTGGTCGGCAGGGCGCCGGAGTACCACGTGGTGAGGCTGCTGGAGTTCGCGCTGCCGCCGCGGATCTCGTAGGTCGAGGTGTTGTTGCTCTTCAGCAGCGCGGTCTCGAAGGCGTTGGACTGGCCGCCGGTGTTCGCCGAGTTCGCGCCGTTGCCGCCGAAGAACAGGCCGTTCTCGAGGTCGGCCTCGACCCACGGACCGCTGCCGGCGCTGGTGAACCAGGCCTCGGTGCCGAAGTTGATGGCCTCCATGTGGCCGTTGCCGGTGTCGTCGTTGCTGGTCTCGGCGTTGCCGTAGTCGAAGCAGCAGTTGCCGTCGACGTGCGTGCCGCTGGTGACCATGTAAGCGCCCTGAGCCGTGGAGCCGGTCGGCACGCCGGAGGTCGAGTCGTTGCGGTAGCCGACGCCGGCCTGCACCGACAGGCCGTACACGCTGTGCCCGCCGGCGGTGATGGGCAGCGCGTTGGCGATCGCGGCGTGGTCCGCGGAGCCGTTGCCGCCCGCGCCCTCGACGGTGAGGTTGTTGCCCTTTCCAGACTGGTCGAAGAGTTCGGTGATGTAGCAGATCGTGGAGGCGCAGAAGGAGTTCTGCGTCGCCGCGTTCGCGTAGCCGCCGGTGGTCAGCGGGTAGATGTCGGTCGTGGTCGAGTCCGAGGCGCGTTCGACCTGGTAGAGCGGCCCGTCATACGATGCGTAGAGGGCTCGCACCGTGCTGTGGGCGGCGACGCAGGCGGTGCCGTACGAGGCGTAGACGTCGCAGGGCAGTGAGGTGGCGGCCTGCGCGGATCCGGTGCTCGCGATCAGCACGGTGCCGACGAGTGCCGTCGCCGAGGACGCCGCGAGCAGCACGCGGCGCAGGGAGCTCGTTCGCTTCCGGTGGATCATGGTGGACGACTCTGTCCTTCCGTAGGTATGGCGTGCCCCGGAGCGTGGGCATTGAATTGTGAGCGCTAACATTTCTGTCGGCGCGGCACCCCTCGGGTGGAACCTCGGGGTTGGTAGCCCACTATGACGGCGAACCCGGGGCCCGTCAATGTTTCCGGCGCGGTTCATCGCGCTCTCATGCTCCGCTCATCCGGGGCCGGGCCGGGCTCGCCGCCGCGTAACGCGCGGGACCGGCGGGTAGGGTGGGGCCATGGAGCTGCTGCCTGGACTGACCAGCGGATCGGACGACGCGTCGGCCCCCTGCCTGACGATCGGGGCACGCTCGCTCGGCCGGGAGGGCCTGCTCGCCGCCGCGGGCGCCGTCGCGTCCCGGATCGCCGGCGCCCCGGCCGCCGCGGTGTACGCCTCCCCCACGCTGGAGACGGCGATCGCGGTGCTCGGCGGACTGCTCGCCGGAGTGCCGATCGTGCCGCTGGCACCGGACAGCGGCCGCCGCGAACTCGCCCACGTGCTCTCGGACAGCGGCGCGGTGCTGGTGCTCGCGGGCCAGGACGAGCCCGGCGTGGAACTCGAGGCGTGGACGACCTGCGGCGTGCCGATCGCCTCGGTCTCGATAGCGGAACACTGCGACCGCCCGACCGGCCCGACCCCCGGCCTCGACGGAACCGCGCTGGTGCTCTACACCTCCGGCACGACCGGCGTGCCCAAGGGCGTCCCGGTGACCGGCCGCGCGATCGCCGCCGACCTCGACGCGCTGGCCGAGGCGTGGGCATGGACCCCCGAAGACACACTGGTGCACGGTCTGCCCCTGTTCCACGTGCACGGCCTCGTTCTCGGCCTGCTCGGACCGCTGCGTGTCGGGTCAAGGCTCGTACATACCTGCAAGCCGACACCCGAGGCGTACGCGAAGGCGAAGGGCAGCCTCTACTTCGGCGTCCCGACGGTCTGGTCGCGCATCGCCGCCGACACCGAGTCCGCCAAGGCACTGTCCGGCGCACGCCTGCTGGTCTCCGGATCCGCTGCGCTGCCCGCCCCCGTCTTCGAGAAGCTCGAGGGTCTCACGGGCCTGCGACCGGCCGAGCGCTACGGCATGACCGAGACCCTGATCACCGTCGCGGCCCGCGCGAACGACCCGGACCGCCGCCCCGGCTCCGTCGGGCGCCCCCTCGCCGGGATCCAGACGCGGCTGGTCAGCGAGGAGGGCGAACTGCTCCCGTACGACGGCGCGACCGTCGGCGAACTGCAGGTGCGCGGCGCGACCGTGTTCGACGGCTACCTGCGCAGGCCCGAGGCGACCGCCGCGTCGTTCACCGAGGACGGCTGGTTCCGCACCGGCGACATGGCCGTGATCGAGGAGGACGGCACGCACCGCATCGTCGGCCGCGCCTCCACCGACCTGATCAAGTCCGGCGGCTACCGCATCGGCGCCGGCGAGATCGAGAACGCACTCCTCTCGTATCCCGGCGTGCGCGAGGCGGCCGTCATCGGCGTGCCCGACGACGACCTGGGCCAGAAGATCGTCGCCTACGTGGTCGCCGACAAGCCGAACACAGCCTCAGAACAAGAGCTCATCGACGCCGTGGCCCGCGACCTCTCCGCCCACAAGCGCCCGCGCAAGATCAAGTTCGTCGACGAACTCCCCCGCAACGCCATGGGCAAGGTCCGCAAAGACCAGCTCGGCAAGCACTGATCCGTCAGTGCTTGTACTTGTCCACGCAGAGCACGAACGACGGTGACGAGGTCCAGTAGTACGAGTTGTCGTAGCTGCCGAACTGCGAGCAGCCCTTCGTGTTCGTCGTGCCGTTGAGCCGACCGGTCACGATCCAGGTGGCACGCGAGCTCGAACAGTCCACCTCGTACGTCGCCGAGGAGTTGAGGCAGTTGTCCACACCCGCGCGGCGCGGGCTGTAGTCCCCGGTCAGCGAGTTGAGGCAGAAGAGCGTGTAGCCGTCCGAGGAGTCGCCGTTCTCGAACTCGCTGTCGTTGCCGTTGATCGTGTAGCACTGCGACATGTCGTTGTTGATGTTGCCGGTCTCGTTCTGGAACGCATAGATGATCTTGTAGTCGGCGCCCGAACACCCCGACTCGGTCACCGTGAAATCGCTACCGCTCCCCGACGTGTCGACACACTCGCCGACCGCGTACTGCGGCGTGTACGCGGTGGTCGGCGCCGCGTAGCCGGTATCGGTCGGCTCAGAAGTGTCCCCCGACGAAGCCGTCGCCGACGACTGCGGCTGGACCGTCGCCGACCCCGCGGCCGTGGACGTCGACGTGGCCCCCGGCACCCCGGACGGATAGCCCGGAATCGTCATACTGACACTCGGTTGGGCGACCGAGGCGGGCTTGCCGTCGCCCGAACCGTGCCCCAGCGCGAACACCGCGCCGACGCCGAGCGCCACGACCCCGGCCAGGATGCCGGCGGCTGCGCCCAGCGGAACGCCTGGTCGGCCGTCGTTCGGATCGTACTGCGGAACCCCGTTCGGGAACTCCGGCGGCGTGAAGTCACCTGTTGCGGACACTGGGACGAGCCTCCCCGAAAAGCTTGTCTGTCGCGCACACTTTAGCGAGCACAACGGTGCGTCGGAAACCACGGCGCCGGACCGAGATCCCTTTGCCCAAGCTTGGCCAAGCTGCACGGCCTCAGTGCCTTGACGTGGTTACCGGCCGGTAGGAACTTGTGGACAATTACTTACCCATGAGTAACCTCCGGAGGTCAACGGTGCCCTTCCGCGTCCGCATCCGCCGTGCCCGAAGACCGCGCGCCACCGCCGCGGCCCTCGCCGCGCTCACCCTCGCCGCGTCCGCCACGGCCGCGATCCCCGCCCAGGCCGCCACGACCACAGCCTCCGTCAGCAACAGCAGCGTCACCCTGACCATGCCCGACGGCGTGGGACTCGCGGGCATCCTCACCCAGCCGAGCACCCCGGGCCCGCACCCGGCGATCGTGCTCATCTCCAGCTGGGGCGTACCCGACTTCGAGTACTACGCGCAGGCGCAGCAGTTCGCCGCCGACGGCTACGTGGTCGTCGAATACGACCCCCGCGGGTTCTACAACTCCGGCGGCACCATCGACGTGGCCAGCCCGCAGGACGTGGCCGACGTCTCCACGGTCATCGACTGGATGCTCGCCAACACGGCGGCCGACCCGAGCGAGATCGGCGTCGGCGGCGTCTCCTACGGCGCGGGCCTGAGCCTGCTCGCGGCCGCCCACGACCCGCGGATCAAGGCCGTCGCCTCGATGAGCGCGTGGACCGACCTCGACTACTCGCTCTACCCGAACAGCACGCGCCACCAGGAGTCGACCGACCTGCTGGCGGCCGCCGCCGCGCTGACCGGCAGGCTGAGCCCCGACTTCCAGAGCATCCTGAACGACTTCTACGCGGACCAGAACGTCGACACGATCCTGAAGTGGGGCGCCGTACGCTCCCCGCAGACCTACGTCGACAGCATCAACGCGAACAAGACCGCCGTCTTCATCTCCAACGGCCTCCAGGACAGCCTCTTCGCACCCAACCAGCTGACGCCGTTCTACAACGACCTGACCACCGCCAAGCACCTGATGCTGCAGCCCGGCGACCACGCCACCTCCGAGGCCAGCGGACTGCTCGGCGCCACGAACACGGTGTGGACGAACGTGCACGAATGGTTCGACCACTACCTCACCGGCGCCACCAACGGCATCGACACGCAGCAGCCGGTCCAGATCGAACCCGTCGGCAGCAGCACGTACGAGGGCTACCCGAACCTCAGCGCCCTGAGCACCAGCACCGCGACCTTCAACCTCGGCGCCACCAACTGGCTGGGCACCGGCAGCCTCAGTTACGCCGCCCCCGGCACCTGGAGCACGGGCATCAACGTAGGCACCGGCACCTGCGCCCAAGGCGGAACGCTGGAAGTCAGCGGCCTACTCACCCAACTCCTAGACCTACCCCCGCAATGCTGGCTCCCCGCCGTCACCCGCAGCGCAGCCGCCGTCTGGCAGTCCGCCACCATGACCTCGACCCAAAAACTCCGCGGCGCCGCGACCCTGAGCCTCACCTTCACCCCAAGCGCCAGCACCGGCACGCTCTACGCCTACCTCTACGACGTCAACTGGGCCGACAACGGCAGCCTCATCTCGTACGTCCCCTACACGTACACCAACGCCACGCCCGGCCAGCCGACAACGATCAACACCCAACTCATCAGCGCCGCCTACAACGTCCCGGCAGGCGACAGCATCGCCCTGGTCGTAGGCACCAAGGACCCCCTCTTCCTAGACACCGACCAACCCAACAGCACCCTCACGTTCAGCGGCCCGTCCACCGTGACCCTCCCCCTGAACTGACCAGACATAAATCGCAACGGCTGCGGCAAGGACAAGACGTACAGTGATCACATGGACATCGATCCCGTCCTCGCCGCGGCCCTCGCCCCCCTCCTCCGCGACCTGGAGGCGGGCCACGTCACCGAACCCCGGCTGGCCACCGACTCCCGCTTCTACGACGCCGACGAACCCGCCGTCCTGTTGTACGCCCCCGACGGCTCCGGCTTCGGCGTCCGAGTCCTCCCCGACGCCCCGTACGCCGAACAGTTGGCGCACCTGGCCGACCAGGTCCAGGAGTGGGCCGTCGAGGCTCTCTGGTCAGAGGGAAAATCCGCCGTCTGGCCCCAATGCCCCGACCACCCCGACTCCCACCCCCTCCAACCGAACGTCATCGACGAATACACGCAGCAAGCCGCAGCCGTATGGCAGTGCCCGAAGACCCGAGACGTAGTCGCCAAAATCGGGGAACTTCGCAGCTAAAGGGCCACGCGCCAACGCTTGACCCTCACGCGACGTGATACCGAATACTCGTTGACGTGGAAGTGGAAGAACATCTCACCGTCGGACGCGTAGCCGAACTCACCGGCGTGACCGTCCGCACGCTGCACCACTACGACGAGATCGGCCTCGTGCAGCCATCCGCCCGCACGGCCGCCGGATATCGGGGCTACTCACCAAGCGACGTGGAGCGACTCCGCGAAGTGCTCACATACCGCCGGCTCGGCTTCGGCCTGCGCGAAGTCGCCGATCTAGTCGACGACCCCGCCACCGACACGGTCGCGCATCTACGTCGCCAACGCGGCTTGCTCCTAGACCAGCGCAACCGTGCCGACGGCCTATTAGCGGCCATCGACAGAGAGTTGGAGGCACGTGCAATGGGGATCAAGACGACACCAGAAGACCAGCTGAAGGTATTCGGCGCACAGCTCTACGACGTCATCGGATCCGCCTATCCCGCAACGCGACGCACCGAGCCACGCATCGCCGACCGAATCTGGCACGCACTCGGCGATGCAAAAACCGTCCTGAACGTCGGCGCCGGAACAGGCTCATACGAACCGCTCGACCGCGACGTCACCGCAGTAGAGCCGTCAGCCATCATGCGAGCACAACGCTCGTCCACAGCAGCCCCCTGCATAGCCGCCGCTGCGGAAAATCTCCCCTTCGAAGACCAGTCCTTCGACGCCGCGATGGCCGTCAGCACCATTCACCACTGGCAAGACCCCATCGCCGGACTACGCGAAATGAAGCGCGTAGCCCGCCACGTAGTCGTCTTGACCTACGACGCCAGTTCCATCGGCTGGCAGGAAAGGTTCTGGCTCAGCCGCGACTACCTCCCCGAATTCGACAGCATCGTCGCGCAACAACTGCCGTCACTAGCCGAACTAACCAGCGCGATCGGCGGCCACGCAGAACCCGTCCTCATCCCCTGGGACTGCGCCGACGGCTTCTTCGAGGCCTACTGGCGCCGCCCCGAGGCCTACCTAGACGAACAAGTCCGCCGCGCCGTATCCGTCTGGACCAAGGCCGGCCCCCAAGCCGAAAAACGCGCCGTAAAAAAGCTCAGCGAAGACCTGACCTCAGGCCGCTGGACCAACCGCAACCGCGACCTAGTAGCCCTAGACGCCGCAGACCTAGGCCTACGCCTACTCGTAGCCTGAGGAACCCGAACGATCGCCCGGTCGTTAAGCGTAAGCCGATCCGCTCAACGTCTGACTAGGCGCAACGTGGCGGAGCGGGCTGTCTGGGTGGTCATGGGGTCGGTGTAGGACGGGCCGTAGGAGCGGCAGTTGCCACGTCACGGCTGGAGCAGCACCTTGATGGCGCGGCGTTCGTCCATGGCCTGGTATGCCTCGGCTACCTGGGCGAGCGGGAGGGTGAGGTCGAAGACCTTGCCGGGGTTCATCTCTCCGCGCCAGACCCGGTCGATGAGGTCGGGGAGGAAGGCGCGGACGGGGGCGGGGCCGCCGCGTAGGGCCACGTGGGAGCGGAAGAGTTCGGCGCCGTCGATCTGGACGCCGTGCGGGACGCCTACGAAGCCGACGTTGCCGCCGGGGCGGGTGGAGCGCAGGGCCTGGCGCATGGACTCGGCGGTGCCCACGCACTCGAGGACGCTGTCGGCGCCGATGCCGTTCGTCAGTTCCTTGATGTGCTCGACGCCGTCGTCGCCGCGCTCGGCGACGATCTCGGTGGCGCCGAATTCCCGGGCCAACTGCTGGCGGGAGGCGTGGCGGCTCATGGCGATGACGTGCTCGGCGCCGAGGGCCTTGGCGGCGATGACTCCGCACAGGCCGACCGCGCCGTCGCCGACGATGACGGCCGTCGAACCGGGCTTGACCTCGGCGGCCACGGCGGCGTACCAGCCGGTGCCCATCACGTCGGAGAGCGTGAGCAGGCTCGGGATCAGCGCGTCGTCCGGTCGGCCCGGCGTGGCGACGAGGGTGCCGTCGGCCAGCGGGATGCGGATGTACTCGGACTGGCAGCCGCCGAGGCCCTGCCGGTGCAGGCACGAGGTCTGATATCCGACCCGGCACACCGCGCAGGTGTTGTCGGAGGCGAAGAAGGAGCCGATGACGAATTCGCCCGGCTTGACCGTCGTGACCGCCGAGCCGACCTCCTCGACGACGCCGACGTACTCGTGGCCGAACGGCGCCGGCTCCTTGACCTGGTTCACGCCGCGGTAGCTCCACAGGTCGGAGCCGCACACGCAGGTGGCGACGGTTCGGATCACCGCGTCCGTCGGGTCGACGATCTCCGGCTTCGCGAGTTCCTCGTAGCGGACGTCACCGGGGGCGTGCAGTACTGCTCCGCGCATGGTTCCCTATCTCCCTGTCGGGGGCACTTCAGCGGCCGCGCCGTACGTCTGGACGAGTTCCATTCTGCGCCACCTTCCCGTCTGCTTCAGTCCGTCTCCCGAAGGCGGTGGGCCATCCGGAGGACCTACCGTCGAAGCGTTACCTCGTGCGGACCGTTGAACGGGGCCAGCGACAGCACGGTCGCGGGGGTGCGCAGGCCGGCGTTCTCGGTGAACAGGTTGCGCGCGGCCTCGAAGACGATCTCGTCATCGGCGACCTGCGCGGCCAGATCGTAGAGGTCGTAGATCTCGTCGGTCATGTCGTCGTCGCCGCCCGCGCCGATTCCCCAGATGTCCCACAGCAGGGTCTCGACCCGGTTCACGGCGGCGAGGTCGAGCCGGATGTTGCCCGCGACGAACCATTCGCCGATCAGGCCGCCGTCCGGGAGCCAGAGGCCGAAGGACTTGGCCTCGGCCTGGCCCGAGCGGATGAGCTGCCAGGCCTTGCCCGCCACCAGGAAGCGGTCGCGCGGCACGTCCATCGGGTCGAAGGGGACGACGTGGCCCGCCGTGACCTGCGCGTCGGCGAGCAGCCAGCCGCGCTCGGCGTCCCAGTACTCGGTGACGACGTGGTCGCCGTGGAAGCCGTCGTCGCCGAAGTAGTCGGCGAAGCCGGAGCGGATCCGCGCCGGGATCCCCTTGGCGCGCAGCAGGGAGCAGTGCAGCAGCGCGAAGTCGCGGCAGATCCCGACGAAGCGGTCGGCGTGTTCGCGCGGGGTGTCGAGCGGCGCGCCGTCACGCTGCACGATCAGCTTGAGGATCTCGTCGACGTACCGCGTCTCGGCGTCGTCGTGCAGGCGGTCCTCGGCGATCGGGTGGTCGAACAGGCCGCCCTCCAGCCGGTGGATCAGCAGTCCGCGCACGGCTTGGGCCAGCGCGCGCGGGTCGTCCGGCAGCGCGTCGTAGCGGTCGGCGAGCCCGCCGGGGTCGCTGAACACGCTCTGAGTGGTGTAGAACTCGGACTCGGCGGCGCCGAGTGCGGTGACGGGCATGGTGGAACCCCCAACAATTCGATCACACGTTCGAACCGGTCTCACTGCCCGCCATCGTGCCAAAATTCCCCCGGAAATGTCGAGTGTTTCGCGTGATCCGCGCGGCGCGTCGGGGCCGCGCCGTGGAAACCTGAGGCTCGGCACAGGGAACTGGGTTACATTCGGGCCCATGACGACCACGCGGACGGCGGATGAACTCACGCGGCCCTGGAGCAGTCGCACGCTCCGGGTGAACAACGAGCGGGTGTTGCTGGAGCGGCTGCGGCTGTCCGGCGCCGCGTCCCGCGCCGAGCTCGCGCGGGTCACCGGCATCTCCAAGCCGACGGTCTCGGCCGCGCTCGGCAACCTGGAGAAGGCGGGCCTGGTCCGGGAGACCGGCGAGATGACCGTGACCGCCGGGCGCGGGCGCAGCGCGGTGCTCTACGAGGTGAACCCGACCGCGGGCTACGTCGTCGGGATCGACATCGGCCGCTCCCGGATCCGGGTGGCGCTGGCCGACCTCGAGGGCGAGATCCACGAGCGGCGCGAGGTGCCGAACGACGTGGACGGCGCGACCGGGCCGGAGCCGATCGTGGCCACGGCGACGCAGCTGGCCCGCGAGGTGGTGGCCGAGGCGGGCATGGAGTGGTCGCAGGTCGTGCACACCGTGGTCGGCACGCCCGGCGTCTTCGATCCGGCGAGCAACGAGGTGCGGTACGCGGGGAGCCTGCCGGGCTGGGGGCGCACCGGCGTGGTCGACAGCCTGCGCGCGGAGCTCGGCGAGTCGCTGAGCGTGCACAACGACGCGAACCTGGCGGCGCTCGGCGAGTACGTGTTCGGCGCGGGCCGGGACTGCCCGCTGCTGGTCTTCCTCATGGTGGGCACCGGAATCGGCGCCGGGATCGTGGTGGAGGGCAGGCTGTTCCCGGGGGCGAACGGCGCGGCGGGCGAGGTCGGCTACCTGCCCTTCGCGGGCGGCGCGCCGGACCAGGGCGCCCCGGCGGCACCGGATCAGGAGCCTTACTACCAGCGCGGCATGCTGGACGCGGCGGCGGGCGGCTCGGCCGTCATGGCGCTCGCGGCGGCCGCGGGGATGAGCGTGTCCGGCGGCCCGAAGGAGGTCTTCGACGCGGCGCGCGCCGGGGACGCGGCCGCGCTGGACGCCGTGCGGGCCGAGGCGACCCGGCTGGCGCACGCGGTGGCCGCGATCGCCGCGATGCTCGACCCGGCATTGGTGATCCTGGGCGGCGGCGTCGGCGTCAACGCGGACCTGCTGCTCGACCCGATCTACGAGTCGCTGGCCGCGCTCACCCCGCTGCGTCCGCCGATCGTCCCGTCCGCGCTCGGCGGGGACGCGGTGCTGATCGGCGCGATCGCGACGGCGCTGGGCACGGCCAGGGACCTCGTGTTCGAGGGCAGGCTCTGAGGGTCCCGCGGTGCGGCGCGAGCCCTCGGAGCCTGCCCTCCCTCCCTCATCTCCCTCTTCAGTTGGTCCTGGGTTTCAGCGGAGTCAGCTCACGTTCAGCGCCGTGTCGTCGATGACGAAGCTGGTGGTTCCGCCGTTCGCGTCCGTCTCGGTGCCGGTGAACTTGAGCGTCACCGTCTGGCCGAGGTAGGACGAGACGTCGTACGTGTGCTGCGTGTAGCCGGTCGCGGCGTTCAGGTTGGAGAACGTCCCGAGCGTCGTCAGCACACTGCCGCTGGAGTTGAGCAGCTGCACGGTGAACGTGTCCGGCTTCGCGCTGGACGTGCTCTCGGTGGTGTCGACGTGCAGCCAGAACGAGAGCGACGCGGCGGAGCAGCCGGACGGCAGGGCGACGGTCTGCGCGAGCGTGTCGGTGTCCTTGCTCCCGTTTCCGTCGAACCAGGCCTTCCACGTCCCGGTGTGCGCGGCCTCACCGCTGTCGTTGGTGACCGGGTTGAAGCCGAGCGTCGAGGTCGAGGTCCACGGCGTGATCGTGCTGCCGTTCTCGAAGCCCGGGTCGCCGAGCAGTTGCGCGGCCGTGCACGACGAGCCGGACGTGCCGACCGTGAGCGTGTACGTGGCCGTGTGGCTGCCGGATGCCGCCGTGCCGGTGACCGTGATCGGGTACGTTCCGGCCGCCGCCGACGACGTGGTGGTCACCGTCATCGTGGAGCTGGCGCCGGAGGTGACGCTGCTCGGGCTGAAGGACACCGTGACACCGGACGGGGCGCCGCTCGCCGTCAGCGCGACGCTCTCGCCGCTGCCACTGGAGACCGCCGTGCTGACGGTCGCCGTGGCGCTGCTGCCCGCGGTCACCGAGCCGGAGCCCGCGGACAGCGAGAGCGAGAAGTCGTTGCCGGACGACGAGGTTCCGCTGATCGCGTCCTGCAACGCGCTGGCCAGCACGAGGCTGCCGGACATGTCGAGCGCGGGCTCGCTGGACTGCCACGAGCGCACGTCGTCCACGTACTCACTGCCCTTGCCGGTGAACGTGGTGAACCCGTCGTTCTCGCACTTGGCCATGCCGGTCATCAGGTCGCCGAGGCCGCCGGAGAAGTTCGAGCTCCCGTTCGGTCCGTTGACCACCGCGCCGACGTCCACCGCGCTGTTGAGGTTCTCGATCTGGCCGCCCATGCACTTCGGGTACGTGGTGCCGACGCCCGCGACGAAGCTGGTGCCCCACGCGTTGTCGCCGAGCAGCCAGTCGCGCTGCTCGCCCGCGAACGCCGCGTACTGCGTGTCGCCGCTCGCCTTCTGGTACAGCGCCTCGGTCGAGATGAAGCCGAAGGTGTGCGAGTCCACGTCGAAGTTCGTGTAGTCGCCGCCCTCGTGGAAGATGTCGGATCCGGCCTTGGTCACGGCCGCGGACAGCTGCGCCTTGAGGTTGGCGATCAGGCTCGACGAGCTCACGGCCAGGCCGGACGGGCTGCCCGCGGCCTTGATCGCGGCCACCAGGTCGGCGTGTGCCAGGGCGCTGACGTCGTACAGGTTCAGCGTGTCGTTGCCCGAGTCGGCCGAGATGTAGTCGGACGCCCACGTCGCGGCCTGGGTCAGGTAGCTGCTGTAGCTCGACTCCGAGTTGCCCAGGGCCTGCTCGGCGCGCACGATCTCGGTCGCGGCGAGCTCCATCGCGTCGTGCCAGATGCCCTCGGGGTAGTACGCCTCGGGCAGCGCGGAGGTCAGGTTGTCGTTCTCGGCGGCCGAGGTGTCGGCCATCGCGTAGAGCGACGTGGCGTCGGCGAGCTCGGTCTGCGCGCCGGAGGTGTTCCCGGCCGCCTCGTCCTGCTGCGCGGCGAAGGCGAACGCGGCGGCGACCCGGCCGACCACGTCCGGGGAGATCTTCGCACCCGGCGCCGCGGCCTCGAACACCGGCCGGTGCGCGGCGGCGTAGTAGTCCTCGGAGCTGGTGTCCGAGTCGTCGGCCTGCGGCTGCCGCCACAGGTCGTGGTCGCCGAGGTAGTTCGTCTCGTCGCCCGCGCCGATGCCGACCTGGAGGTAGAGCGTCTTGGTCGACGAGTTCCACATCTTGTTCAGGTACGTGGTGCCGAACTGCGCCTCGTTGGTCAGCGCGGCCGGGGCGGAGGAGCCGAGCGCCAGGTCCGCCGCGTACAGCAGATCGTCGGCGTACGCGGTGGTGAAGGTGAACTTGAGGTAGTCGCCGGCATCGAACCAGCCGCCCTCGACGTTGACCGCGCTCGCGCCGGACACCTTGGCGAGCGAGCCGCTGATCTGGTCGCCGGTGCCGCCGTCGCTGTTCGCGATGAAGGTCGGGGTCTTGTAGACGGTCGCGCTGGCGTCGTTCGTGTGCGAGGCCTTGCGCGCGATCGTGCTGCCGCTGACGAAGCTGGCCCCGTCGCGCTGGTTCTCGAAGAAGTTGACGCCGTCGCCGACCAGCGATCCGTACAGCGTGGACGCGTCGGCGATCTTGAAGGTGTCCGAGGTCGCCGACTGCGAGCCGGAGACGGTCAGGTGGTACGTCCCGGCCGTCTTCACCGAGGAGAAGTCGATCGGGTACACGTCGGGATACGCCGAGTTCCAGGAACCGCGGCTGGTAGAGGTCACACTGCCGCTCGCGACGGCCGCGCCGGATGAGTCCAGCACCTTGTATGTCTCGCCGGACACCGCCGACGTCGCCATGAAGTAGGCGATCTTGGTGTCCGAGGTCGAATATCCGTCCTGGTCGACGCGCAGCTGCGCCGAGTTGGCCGCGAAGGCGGGCGTGCTGGGCAGCAGCACGAGGGCACCGGCGACGCCGAGCCCGGTGACGGACGCGATGACCAGGGACAGGGGACGTTTGCGCATGCGGGCTCCTGATGGTGGGTCCGAGGTGCACACAGCAGAAAGTTAACTTTACTAACTCAGTTGCGGGAACCGTACCGAGTGCCCCCGTCGGCGTCAATACCCCTGCGCGACTAAGTAAATTTTACTTACTAAGTCCTTGCGGCCGCAGCGGGGGCGGCGGAGACTCCAACGCACACGCACCGCTTCTTTCGCCCCCACAACGAGGAGAAGCAGAATGATGAGATTCAAGTACCGCAGAGTCACCCTGGCCCTGGTCGCGATGCTCGCGGCGGTGGTCGGCATGGTCGTCACCATGACCGTGGGCTCCTCCGCCGCGTACGCCGCCTCGTCCAGCCAGAAGGTCTACCTGACCTTCTACGGCTGGTACGACAACACGCCCCCGGGCTGCGCGATCTCGTACCCCGACCTGCACAGCTGCGCGGGCGGCACCGGCACCTACAGCGACCCGCTCACCTTCGCGAGCGACAAGTCGGAGGTCAAGCCGGGCACCAGGGTCTACTCGCCGCGGGTGGAGAAGTACTTCATCATGGAGGACGACTGCACCGAGTGCGACCAGGACTGGACCGGCCAGGGCCCGGACGGCGGCCCGAAGATGTGGCACTTCGACCTGTGGCTCGGCGGCAAGGGCGGCAACGAGTTCGACGCCCTCAACTGCGAGGACGCGCTGACCCAGAGCGACTCCAGCGGCAATCCGCTGATGGAGTCCGTCACGATCAACCCGCCGAGCAACGAGAAGGTCAGCTCCGAACCGCTGTTCAACACCAAGACCGGCGCGTGTTACGGCGGAGCCAAGCCCGACATCGGGGTCGGCACGTACAAGAACAACTCGACCAAGACGTGTCTGACCGATCCGGGCAACAGCGGCTCGAACGGCGCGGCGCTGTCGATGACCTCCTGCGGCAGTTCGACCGACCAGAAGTTCAGCTACAACGGCGCCTTCCTGATGATCAACAACCTGTGCGTCAACAACCCCTCGGGCAGCAAGCTCGACCTCGCGACGTGCTCGGGCGGACCGACCGAGCAGTGGGAGGTCAACCCGAGCGGCACCATCGACGACATGCAGACCAGCACGAAGTGCTTCCGCGCCTCCGGCTCGACCGCGTCCGCCGGAAGCTGCTCGGGCACCGCCGCGAAGTGGACCTACAGCGGCACCTGACCGACCACACCGCACACCCCATGAGCGCGGCCGTCCCCTCCACATGATCCCTGGGCGTGGAGTGGACGGCCGCTTCGGCGTTCAGCCTTCCAGCCTCCGCCGCCTGAGTCCGAACACGTACTCGCTCAGGCGAAGGCGGCGACGGCCTCGGGGATCGGGGTGACTCCGCCGATCAGTTCGAGCGTGAGGCCCGCGGTGCCGGGGTTGGCGAGGAGTTCGGCGAGCACGGCGGCCACGTCGTCGCGGGGGATGGCGCCGCGGCCGGTGTGCTCGGCGAGCAGGACGCGGCCGGTGCCGGGGTCGTTGCGCAGGCTGCCGGGGCGCAGCACGGTCCAGTCGAGGTCGGGGCGGGCGCGCAGGTCGTCGTCGGCGGCGCCCTTGGCCCGCAGGTAGGCGCGGAAGACCGGGTCGCCGTCGAACTGGGAGTCCGCGTCCGCGCCCATGGACGAGATCATCACGTAGCGCCGGACACCCGCCTGCTCGGCCGCGTCCGCGAGCAGCACGGCGGCCCCGCGGTCCACGGCGTCCTTGCGGGCCGCACCGCTGCCCGGTCCGGCGCCGGCCGCGAAGACAATGGCGTCGGCGCCCTTGAGCGCGTCGGCCACCTCGGCGGACCCGGCGGCCGCCTCGAGGTCGAGCAGGACCGGCTCGGCACCGGCCGCGCGCAGGTCCGCGGCGTGCTCGGCGTGCCGGATCAGGCCCACCGGCTCGTCGCCGCGGGCGTGCAGGATTCGGGAGAGACGGAGCGCGATCTGGCCATGACCACCGGCGATGACGGTACGCATAAGTGGAGTGTAGGCGTGTTAGACCCCATTCGCGCCAGGGGCGGGAGTGGTCTTTCGTACATTCGGATGCACGGACAGTGCGGGCCGCTGCTGTTGTGCCGGAACGCGAGCCAGTTTGGGCGACGTGAGCGGCGGGGCGAGCGGGGAGGGCAGGCCCTCGGCGGGCGAGGGTTCCACCGTGAGCCGCGGCAGCGATCGGCCGAGCCAGCGCGGGATCCACCAGTTCCACCGGCCGAAGACGTGCATCGCGGCCGGGACCAGCACCGTGCGCAGGACGAAGGCGTCCAGGAAGACCGCCGCCGCGAGCCCGATGCCGAACTCGCCGATCACCCGCTGGCTGCCGACCGCGAAGGCGCAGAACACGCAGATCATGATCGTGGCGGCGGCGGTGATCACGCGTGAGGTCTCGGTCTGCCCGCATTTGACGGCGCGCGTCGTGCAGCCGACCCGGGTCCACTCCTCGTGCATCCGCGAGACCAGGAAGACCTGATAGTCCATCGAGAGCCCGAACAGGATGGCGATGAGCATCACCGGCAGGAAGGCCTCGACCGGCCCCGCGCCGCCCATCCCGAGGGTGCGGGATCCCCAGCCCCACTGGAAGAACGCGGTCACCACGCCGAAGGACGCGGCGGCGGCGAGCAGGTTCATCACGGCCGCGGTGAACGGGATCAGCAGGCTGCGGAAGGCGAGCAGGAGCAGCAGGAAGCTGAGTCCGACGATCACCGCGAGGAACAGCGGCAGCTTCGCGGTGAGCACGCTGGCGAAGTCCACGTTCGTCGCGACCAGGCCGCCCACGTGCGCCTGGACTCCGGTGCCGCTCAGCGCGTTCGGGATCACGTGGTCGCGCAGGGTGCTGACGAGGCCCGAGGTCGCGGCGGACTGCGGCGAGGTCGTCGGGACCACGTTGATGACGTCGATCGCGCCCTTGCCCTCGGTGACCACGGCCTGTTCCGCGACGCTGGCCACGCCGGAGGTGTGTTCGAGCGCGGTGATCAGCTTCGACACCTCCGCCTGCCGGCTCGAGTTCGAGACCTCGGCGACCACCGTCAGCGGACCGTTGAACCCGGCGCCGAAGCCGTGCGAGAGCATCTCGTACGCCTTGTACGTCGTGCTGCCCGCCGGGTCGTTGCCGCTGTCCGCCGTGCCGAGGCGCAGCGAGAGCGTCGGTATCGCGAGCGCGATCATCAGCACCAGCGCGGCGAAGCTGAACGTGCGCGGACGGCGGTGCACGACGTCGGCCCAGCGGTGCCACAGCCCGCGGGTGACGGCGACCGGGGCGTGCACGGCGGCCAGACCCACCAACGCGGCCCGGGAGTGCCTGCGCGCCTCCTCCTGCGCCCGCCGCTGCCGCCGGGACAGCGCGCGCGGGCCGAGGTAGGACAGCAGCGCGGGCAGCAGCGTGAGCGAGGCCAGCACCGTGACCGCGACGGCCAGCGAGGTGGCGATCGCGACCCCGTCCAGGAAGCCGATGCCGAGCACGAGCATCCCGAGCAGCGCCACGCACACCGTGCCGCCCGCGAACAGCACCGCGCGGCCGGACGTGGTCACCGCGTGCCCGATCGAGGCCTCCACGGGTTTGTGCGCGAGCAGGCCGTTTCTATGTCGGGTGACGATGAACAGCGCGTAGTCGATCCCGACGCCGAGCCCGACGAGCGCGCCGAGCGTCGGCGCGAAGCCGGCTATGGAGAGCGTGTGGCTGAGCAGTCCGACCGAGAGCAGGCCGCCGCCGACGCCCGCCGCCGCGGTGAGGATCGGCAGCAGCATCGAGAAGAAGGACCCGAAGGCGAGGAAGAGCACGATCGCGGCGGCCGCTATGCCGACCATCTCGCTGCTCTCGGACGGGCTCTGCAGCGCGTTCTCCACCGAACTGCCGCCGACCTCGATCTGCAGGCCCGAGTGCTCGGCCGCGTGCGCCGCCGTGATCAGGGACTCGGCCTGGCCCTTGGAGAGCGAGGAGTCCGCGTCGTTCAGGGTCAGCGTCGCGTACGCGGTCTTGCCGTCCGAGCTGATCTGGCCGGAACCCGCGCTGGAGTACGGGCTGACGACGCCGGACACGCTGCCCTGCTTGGATATCGCGCTCAGCGCCGACTCGACCGACTTCTCCACGGACGAGGCCTTCACCGTGCCCGAGTCGACGTGCCATACGAGCGTCGCGGTGTCCCCCGACTGGCCCTGGAAGGCCTCGTCGAGCAGCGTCTGCGCCTGGGTGGAGTCCGTCCCCGACAGCGAGAAGCTGGAGCTGTACGCCGAGCCCTTCGCGAGCGTCCCGATGCCGAGGCCGAGCAGCAGCAGGGCCCAGGCCAGCACGACCAGCAGCCGATGCCGGGTACACCAGAGCGCGAGCGCGGTCAACGGGTCTCCCTGTGGTAGCGGATACCACCACGCGCTCGTGCACAGGGCGGTATTGCGGGGTTACGGGATGTATTGGTGATTCGCGGTGTTCATGGATCTTGTTCGCGATACGTCCGGTTCACCCGGAGCGTTCCTGCAAGGGTGCCATGCTTTTCGGGCACGGCGCACCAATCCAGCCGATTTCTTAGCGTTCTCACGAAGTTGTGACAACGTGATGGTGACCACGTGCTCACACTCGGGTAATTCGTTCCCACTCAAGCCATCGCGTGGGACGGATGGTTCAGACGAGCCTGGTCCCCGGACGCACCCGGCCCCGGCGTCCCGACCGGACCGCGAGACCCACCAGAGCCGTCAGCCCCGCTGTGAGCGGAGTGGCGATCGCGGCGACGAGAGCGACCCGCCCCGGCTGGTTCACGAGACACACGCCCGCCACGAACGCGCCGAAGCCCAACGTGCACGATGTCGACACGAAGAGTCTCAGAACAGTTCCGGGGCGTAGCCAGCGCAGCCTGATCGCGCGGATCCCGATGAACATCAGCAGCCCGGCGAGCACGAAGGAGAAGGACATGAGCGCCCCGCCGATCCCGGTCCCGCCGACGTTGTTCGGGTTCTGGTCGGTGGTCACAGTGACTCCCTGATCACCTGCCGTAATCGCGACGGCCTGCCCCTTCCAGAACTCGACGCGCACCACGGTCGGAGTGAAGTCGTCGCCGACCGCCGCATCGAACGCCGCGTTGCCCGGGAAGTCCGGCCAGAGGTAGTTATAGGAGCCCGCAGGCGGCAGATCGAGCTCCATCGACTCCTCGCCGCCGTCGTCGAACACCCCGCCCGGCGCGGCCACGTTCAGCGTGCCGACGCAGTTCTCCGTCGTGGTCGTCAGATCCACCCCGGCCGCGCACGTCGGCGCGCTCGCCATCGTCCCCGCGTCCGCGTAGCCGCCGAACGCCTGCGCCGTCTCCACGACGAACCCGAGCAGGCCGAGCACGAGGACGATCGAGCACAGCGTGATCCGCAGACCGAGCACCCACGGCCGCGTCGGCCGCGCCTCGGACCGGCGCACGGAGGCCGAATACGCGCGCGGCCGCCCCTGCCGAGCACGCCGCGCGGTCGGCGCGTTGTGCAGGAACAGATCGAACTCGGGCAGCGAATCCTCCGGCACCGAGTCGCCGAAGATGTTGCCGTGCCCCCGGCCACGTCGCCTCATGAAGCGCACACTAGTCCGCGCACGCGAGAATGCGAGCATGGAGATCGAACTGGTGCCCGAATTCGGCGCGCGGCTGCCCGGCGGCGCACTGGTCTTCGGCGCCACGGAGGCCGAGGCGCGTCACCTGTTGGAGTGGTCCGGACAGCCGCCGGAACCGCCGCGGAAGGCGTTCGCGTTCGGCGCGGCCTGGAGCTGGCGAGCCCGCGTCGCCGACCGCTGGGTGCACGCGAGCGCCGGCGGAGACGGCCTGCTCGGCGAGATCCGAGTCATGCGCGCGGCCGAGCGTGCGGACGATGAGGCGGCCGCAGTTCCCGGCATCCCGGTGCGCTACCGCGGAATCGACGTCTTCGCCCTCCCCATCACAGAGGTCGAATTCCTCCTCGGCCCGAACCCGAGCAGTGGCCGCCAACTCCGCCTCACCGGCATCGGCGGCTACGCGCAGTCCGCGACCCTGACTGACCCGACGCGGCCCGTTTCCGCTACGCAGGCTCGGTAAGCCACCCGCCCAACGCGTCCTCGAACACGTCCGGCGCGTCCAACCACGGAAAGTGCCCCGCTCCGGCGATCCGCGCCCGCGTGACCCGCGGCAGCGACCCCGCAAGCGAGTCCACCGCGGAGCGAGGCCGGAGGTCGTCGAGCCCGTCGATGATCAGCACCGGCACATCGAGCGCCCGCGTACGATCTTGGAGTTCGGCCACGTCGTACGCATCGGCCTCGTCGTGCAGCGAGGCGTAGACAGCCTCGTCCTCATCGAAGAACTCGACGACCTGCGTCGCTGCGAGACCGAGAGCCCGCGCCCGATCCGTGAACTCCCCCGCGAGACGCAACTGCCACAGCCGCCGCTCCTGCTCCGACGTGCGCTCCGCAACGGCCTCCAGCTCGGCGATCTCCGCAGCGTACGGCTCGTCGGCGGCGGACTTGTTCGCTGCGAAATCCGCCATCCACGTCTTGCGCCCGAGGCCGATCCCCGCGACGTACACCAGCCCTCGAACACGCGACCGGTACGCGGGCGCGAGCGCGTACTGCAGCACGACCGTGGCGCCCCACGAGTGCCCGAGCAGCGTCACCTCGTCGAAGCCGTAGTGCGCCCGGATCTGGTCCAGGTCCGCCAGAACGCGCGCGACCGTGTACGGCCCCTGCCACTCACTGCGTCCCCCGCCGCACTGATCCCAGCGCACGACCGGCCCGAAGCCCTCCAGCATCCGCGCGATCGGCCCGAGCGTGTCCCAGAACCCCGGCCCGCCGTGGCAGAGCACGAATCCGTGCCGCCGCCGCTGCCCGTGGCGTCGCTGCCGTTCCGCCGCCGAGCCGTCGTCCTCCGGCCCGCTCCGCACCGTCCACAGCCGACACCCGTCGTCCGCCGTGACGAACTCGATCTGCTCCCCCATCTCAGAGCGCGTCCCCGAGCACGCTCCGGGTGAACCCCTCCAGCTTCAACCGCAGCCGCAGCACCTTCTCGGCCGGGTCCAGCGACTCCTCCATCGTCGACGCCGCCTCCGACCGCAGCACGCCGCGCACGTACCGCGAACACTGCAGATCGGAGCAGATGTAGTTGCCCACCGAGTTCCCGGCCCGACCCGCCGCCCCCGCCTTGGCCGCGGCGAAGTGCGTGACCCCCGAGGATGCGTGCACGGTCAGGCAGATCGAGCACATCGAGCTACGCAGCAGACTGCCCGCACGGGCCTTCTGCGGACGGCGCAGCACGATGCCGACCGGGCCACGACCACCGTCCGTCCCCGGAACCACGATGTACGCGCGCAGGTCCGCCTTCGGATCACGCCAGCCCAGGAAGTCGAGCTGCTCCCAGAAGATCTCGTCGAGCGGACCAGGCAGATTGATCCGCTCCGCCTCGCCCTTCGTGCAGTTGACGAACGATCCGCGCACTTCGGCTTCGGTTAATGCCTCCATGCCGCCACCTTAGACAACGCGCGAGTGGATCACGAGCCCATTAGGCGACCGCCCCGATCCCCGCCTCCGACCCGGCACCGGAGGCCGACCCGGACCCCGACCCGCCGCCCAGCGTCACGTCGCCCGCCTTCAGCTTGATGTCCGGCGCCGTCTCCCCGAGGATGATCGCCCCCGGGATCGCCTCGATCAGCTGGCTCGACTCCTCGTCCGTGATCGGCGTGACGTGCGACGTGCAGAAGCTGCACCGCGTCGCCTGCGCCGGAATCGCGCTCAGGCACTCCGGGCACGACCGCTTCGACTTCGCGAGGTCGTGGTACGGGTTCATCGCCTCCGCGATCTTGTTCACCGGCAGCACGATCAGGAAGTAGATCGCCGCCGCGATGAGCACGAACGTGATCACGTCGTTGATGAAGCTGCCATACATGATCTTCGTGCCGCCGATCGTCCAGAACATCTGCGCGAACGCGCCCTGATGCCCCGCGACGATGCTGATGAACGGCGTGATGAACGTCTCGACGAACGCCGACACCAGGCTGCTGAACAGCGACCCGATCACCACACCCACCGCGAGACCGATCATGTTCCCGCGGACGATGAACTTGAGGAACCCGTGCACGGCCAACCCACCCCTGAAGCGAAGGAAGCAGCAAGGTGCTGCTGATACTGCCGGATAAGGACCCGAACACACGACTCGGGCGGGCGCAGTATCTCACACCCCGACGACGCCCCGGCGCGAGCGGCGTGCGGCGCCCCTCACCCCTTCTCCGCCGACGCCTCACCGCCCACGATCCTGGCCAGGGCGAGCGCGAAGAGGATGACGCCGCCGTTGATGGCGAGCTGCCAGTAGTTCGGGGCGTTGGAGAGGTTGATGATGTTCTGGACGAGGCCGAGCAGGACGACGCCGCTGGCCGCGCCGAGCATGGTGCCCTTGCCGCCCTGCAGCGAGACGCCGCCGATGACGGCCGCGGCGAAGACGGTGAAGATGATGCCTTCCTGGTAGCCCTGGTCGCCGGTCACGGAGGAGACGCGGCCCGCCTCGATCAGGCCGCCGAGCGCGGCGAGCATGGAGCCGACGACGTAGACGCCGATCTTGACGCGGTCGACGCGGATTCCGGCGGCGCGGGCGGCTTCGGGGTTGCCGCCGATGGCGTAGATGGCGCGGCCGGTGCGGTGGTAGCGCAGGAACAGGCCCGCGACGATGAAGACGACCGCGGCGACGACGAGGGAGAGCGGGACCTTGCCGAGGTATTCGGTGCCGAGGAAGCCGAAGGCCTGCGGCAGCTGGTAGGGCGACTGGCCCTGCACGACGCCGTTCTGCAGGCCGGCCAGCAGGACCGTCATGCCGAGCGTGACGATGAACCCGTTGAGTCTGGCCTTGACGATCAGCATGCCGTTGACCAGTCCGACTATTGCGCCGATCGCGAACAGCACCAGGATGCCGACGTACGGGTTCACCATGAGCCCTGAACCGAAGGCGGCGCGCGGCACGATGAGCCACGCGGCGACCATCGGCGCGAGGCCGTACGTGGCCTCGAGCGAGAGGTCCATGCCGCCGATGAGCAGGATCAGACTCTCGCCGACGACAGTGATGCCGAGCGCCGAGACCTGCTGGCCGACGCCCGAGATGATGTTGTCGGCCGTCAGGAAGACCGGGCTGATCACCGCGCCCACCACGAGGATCACGACCAGCACGGGCAGCAGGGCGGCCTCGCGCAGGAAGCCGAGCGAGATCTGCGACGACCGGCTGCCGAGGCCCGTGCGGCGCGGCGGCGCGGGCTCGGCGGCCGCGGTGTCGGGTTCGCGGGTCTGGGTCACGGACGGTACTCCCGATTCGTCTTCTGACATACCTGACACACCTGACGTGCCGGCGGACGTGTTCACGCCGCCACCCCCTCGATCGCCGCGATCAGCGCGGTCCGGTCCAGTTCCCCGCCCGGCACCTCGGCGGCGATCCGGCCGCGCACGAGGACGAGCACCCGGTCGCAGTACGCGAGGTCGTCGATCTCGTCCGTCGCGAGCAGCACGCCCGCGCCCGCTGCCGCCGCCTGTCGCAGCGCCTGGAGCAGCAGTTCCTTCGAGGCCACGTCCACGCCGCGGGTCGGGGTGATCGCGACGAGCAGCCGGGGGCCGCGCGCGAGGGCCCTGGCGACGGTGACCTTCTGCTGGTTTCCGCCGGACAGGTCGTCCACGTGCTGCTTGAGCGAGGACGAGACCAGCGCAAGCGACTCGGCCCACGGTTCGGCGGCCGCCGTCACCGCGCGCGGCCGCAGGATGCCGAATTTCCCCGCGCTGAGCTGGTCGGTGACGGACATCGTCATGTTCTCGGCGATCGACAGGCCGCCGACGAATCCCGCCGCACGCCGGTCCTCCGGGATGTAGCCGACGCCCGCCTTCAGCGCGGCCGCACGATCGCCCGGCGGCAGCACGTCCCCGCCCACGACGACGTCGCCCGCGTCAGCCTTCTGCGTTCCGGCCGTGACCCGGCCGAGGGTGACGACGCCCGAGCTGATCAGGCCTATGACACCGACGCTCTCCCCCGGCCGGACCGACAGCGAAACGCCGTTCAGGTCTCCGTAGGGCGACGCGGCGGTCAGTTCGCGCAGATCGAGCACCGTCGCCGCGGACGAAGCGGCCTCCGGAGAACCGGAAGCACCGTGAGCACCCGGGGCGGCAGACGTGGCGATCGTGGCGAGATCCTCCACCGACACGGCGACATCCGGCGTGGCCACCGTCGTGGTCGTCGGGGACGTCGTTCCGTGCACCATCGCGTTCACGAGGTCGTCCGTGCGCAACGCGATGGTCGGCGCGGACAGCACGAGCTCGCCGTCCCGCAGCACCGCCACGTCGTCACAGATATCGAATACCTCTTCGAGATGGTGCGAGATGTAGAGCACGGCGACACCCGAGTCCACCAGCTGACGGACCCGGGTGAACAGCCGCTGCACCGCGTCGTGCTCCAGCGCCGCGGTCGGCTCGTCGAGTAGCAGCACCCTGGTCCCCGCCGCGACGGCCCGGGCCAGTTCGACGATCTGCCGCTGCTCCACGCTCAGATCGCGGCACAGCCCGGCCGGGTCCACGCCGGAGCCCCACTCGCCGAGCACCGCCCTGGCCTGGGCGCGCACGCTCGACCAGTCCACCCGGCCGCGCCGCGTCGGGAGCCGGCCGAGGAACACGTTCTCGGCCACGGTCAGCTCGGGCACGATCATCGAGTGCTGATGGACCGTCGCGATCCGCTCCCGCCAGGCGTGCACGGCGCCGGCCGGCGGCGCGGGCTCGCCGTCGAAGGTGACCGCGCCGGCGTCCGGGCGTTGCAGGCCGCTGAGGATCGAGACCATCGTGGACTTGCCCGCGCCGTTGCGTCCGACCAGGCCGAGGCAACGACCGGGGGCGAGCGCGAGATCCACGCCGCGCAGCGCGCGGGTCGAGCCGAAGCTCTTGTGGATCCCGCGCGCCGCCACGGCGGTCGCCGTCGTGGACGTCGTCATGTCAGGAGCTCGCGCCGCTCGAGCAGACGCCGCCGTGCGCCGCGCCGTACACGTTGCCCCACAGGCTGTTGTCGGTCACCGGCGTGGTGGTCAGCGCGCCCGGCAGGCTGTCCACCGGCGAGCTCAGGCTGAGGTTGAGCGTGCTCGCGGTGACGAACGGGGCGACGATCGGGTCGGCGAGGTTCGTGTCGCCGTTGTACGACACGTTCTGCAGCGTGGGCGCGCCGCCGCCGGGCTGGCCCGCGCTCAGCTTCATGCCCTTCGCCGCGTCCACGGCGTACTGCAGCGCGTACTTCGCGTAGAGGTCGGCGGGCTGCGACTGCGAGGCGTCCAGCGTGCCCTGCTGGATGTCGCACATCTCGAAGGCCACGCCGTCGTCACTGACCGTGATCACGTGGTTGGCCGCGCCGACCTTGCCGTACCCCTTGCTGTTCAGCATCGGCAGGATTCCGGTGTCCGGGCTCGACCACTGCGAGTAGATCGCCTTGAGCTTGCTGCCGTAGGCGTTCAGCGCGTTCTGCGCGTCGGTCACGGCGGTGGACTCGGTCCAGCTCGTCGGGTCCTTCAGCAGCGTGACGCCGGGATCGTTCTGCTGCATGCAGGTGTTGAAGGCGTTCGTCCGGTCGGCGCCGTTGGACGAGGTCAGGTCGCCCTCGAGGTCGAGCACGTAGCCGCTCTTGACCTTCGACGCTATATAAGAGCACGCATCCTGGCCGTACAGCGTGTTCGAGGCGCGCACCACCATGTAGACGTGGCCGGTGCCGACGATCGTGTCCACCGATACGAGCTGCACGCCGTGCGCGTTCGCGTAGGAGATCGCCGGACCGAGGCTGGTCGCGGTCTCCGGGTTCACGATGATCGCCTTAGCGCCCTCGTTCACCAGGGTCTCAATCTGCTGATTCTGCAGCGACGCGTCGGCCTGCGCCAATTCGGGACCGATCAGCTGCACGTTGTCCTGAGCGGCGTACGTCTGCTCATAACTGATGTACGCGGCCCAGAAGGCAGTGTTGTTATAGGTGAGCGCCACACCGATCTTGATCGGCCCGCTTCCGGTGGCGGCACTCGTACTTCCGGATCCTGGAGCCTTGGAAGAACAGCCCGCAGCGGTCAGCGCCGCGAGGGTGACACAGGCCGCGAACAGGCTCGCGCTACGGCGCACACGCACCGGGACCTCCAGCCGTCGGCGTCCGGACCTCTTTATCCGGACTGCTCGCGGGCCACGATAGATCCGATGACTGAGAGCGTCAATGCTCGGCAATGGACTCGATACCAATCGATGACGTCGATTGCCGGACGATTCCTCCGACCTGTCACCGAGCAAAGATCGTTGATCACTGATATGCCCGGTACAGCGCGGTGAACTCCTGATACGCGGCCTCGATGTCGGCCAGGTCGGCGGGTTCCGTCACCGTCTCCGCGGCCAGCCGGTGGATCATCCCGGCCTGCGCGAGCAGCACCGGAAGCTGCTCCTTTCCGCGCGTGGACCGGGTGATCAGCACCAGCGCGTCGAGCTGCCGGATCAGGATCGCGGGCATCCCGGCCGCCGCCTGCCGGACCTTCTCGAAGGCGCGCTGCACCAGCCGGTCGTAGGAGATCGGCGCCGAGATCAACCGGACCAGGCCGTCGGCGTCCCGGCTGATCGGATCGGGATCCCAGTCGCGGGCGATCCGGCACAGGCTCGCGCCCAGCCAGTCGATGCACGTGAGCGCGGTGAACGTGTCGTTGACCGCGGGCGACAGCGCCCTGATGGCGATCTCGACGAGCTGGTCCACGGCGAAGGCCACGTCCTGCGTCAGGGTGCGATGAGGCCCGGTGATGTGCGATCGGCGCAGCCAGCGTTCGATGTCCGGGGCCTTCTCGGCAGGCCAGACGGTCAGGAAGGGGTGGCCGCACACGACGAAGTGCCCGGGCCGGTGATGCAGCTTGATCACGGCGTCGTGCTCGACGGCGAGGTCGATCAGCATGGATCGTCGGACGAATTGCAGATAGCCGCTCTCCGCCGCGGCGATGACCCCGCCGCCGCGCTCCATCATCGAGTGCAGCACCTCGACCTCCGGCGTCGTACGCGAATGCGCCCGGCCGCCCTGCGAACCCATCTCGTGCTCGACGGCTTCCGTGAGGTCGCGCGCGATCCCGGCGATGACCTGCGGCAGCTGGATCATCACGGCTATGTGGTGGATGAAGTAGATCAGCACTCCGACATCGACCATCGTGAGCGCGAGCACGAAGGTGATCGACACGTGCGGCACGAAGTCCCCGTGCGGACCGCTGCCGATCGCGACCAGGTCGAGCATCGCGTAGACGAAGGTGGCCACGAACGTGCCGAGCGTCCACTGCGTACCCCGGTCCCGGATGAAGTTGCGCAGCATCCGCGGGCCGAACTGCGTGGAGGTGAGGGTGAGCGCGACGAGGATGATCGAGAAGACGACGCCGACCACGGTGATCAGCGCGGCGGCCAGCGTCGTGAGGATCTGCCTGGCCGCGTCCGCACTGCCCGCGATCACCCAACCGGGCAGATGCCACCCGCGGTAATAAGCAGCCGAATCCACTGCATGGGTGACGACGAACAGCACCGCGACGGCCAGCGTCTGAGCCGTCGGCACCAGCCAGAGGTTGGTACGCGCGGCCTCGGCCAGCCACTGGGCCTCGGGTCGCACTCGGCGCGGCACGGCGGCGTGCACCTTCTTCCGGGAACTCGAAGGAGGGACCCGCCCGATCGCGAGCCTCTGCCGACCAGACTTCCCGGCGCACCGCCTCCACCCTATCCGCACTAGTCCGACCGGCGGATTGCCGGAAGATCACAGTTCCGGACGCACGGTCACCCTCCGGTGTCACACTCGCTACCCTCAGTGCAACCGAGTCACCGGCGGGGCGCGTCGTGACCTCGTCAGACCAGTCGGGCGGAAGGACACGAGGCGCGGATGGATCGGCGGAACGAGCCCTGGTACCCGCACAACACCGAGCAGCGAGCCGAGCAGCCCGAGCAGCTGTGGCGCCCGCCCACCACCCCCGAGCCGAGCGCGAGTGCGACCCCACAGCGCCGCGCCGCCGAGCCGAACTCCAATACGCGGCACGTCGCGGCCGAACCGACCCCTGGCCCGTCACGCCTCGGCCGAACGGGTGAACACGCTCGTGGTGGTGGCAGTGGTGGTGGCGTCGGTGGCGGTGGTGGTCGCGTCGGTGGCGATGACGGTCACAGCGGTAGCAATGGCGGCAGCAGCGGCCACGGCGCTCATGGCGTCGGTGGCGGCAGCGGTCACGGCGGTCATGGTGGCGGTCGCGTCGGTGACGGCGGCAGCGGCGGTGGCAGCGGTCGCGTCAGTGTCGGTGGCGGTCGAGTCGGCGGCGGCGGTGGCGGGCATGCTCGGGCTGCCGGATCGCCTCGGCTGCAGGCGGGGGGCGGGGGCGGGGCGGCTCGGATCAACGAGGATCTGGACCTGGACGAGCTTGATCCGAGTGGGCGGGCTCGGCAGCGGGCGGCGGTCAAGGCGGCGCGGCTGGCCGTTGCGCATCCGCGGCGCAAGCGGGCGTTCCAGGCCACGGCGGCGATCGGCGCGGGCGCGATCCTCGCGGTGACGGCGCTCGGCACCTACGCGTACGAGCACCTGTTCGGCCAGGTGGACACCGAGTCGCTGGACTCGCTGACGGACCGTCCGGCCGCCGCGCGCGCGGACCGCTTCGGCAACGTCCCGGAGAACATCCTGCTGCTCGGCTCGCAGACCCGCGACGGCCAGCACGGCGTGCACCTCGGCAACTCGAGCAAGCTCGGCACCGACATCTCGGACACCGCGATGCTCGTGCACATCAACGCCGAGCGGAAGTGGGCGACCGTCGTGTCGATCCCGCGCGACCTGATCGTGCCCCGCCCGGAGTGCCGCGGACGGCTCGACCCGACGCAGACCGTCTCGGAGTCGAGCGACGCGATGTTCGACCTGGCGATGAACCTCGGCGGGCCGACCTGCGCGGTGGCGACCGTGGAGCAGATGACCGGGATCCGGGTCGACCACTTCGTCGAGATCACCTTCAACGCGTTCCAGGCGCTGACGAACGCGGTCGGCGGGGTGACGGTGTGCGTGCCGCCGCCGGGCATCAACGACCCGAACTACAGCGGGCTCGTGCTCGGCCCCGGCCTGCACACGGTCAGCGGCCCGGAGTCGCTCGCCTTCGTGCGCGACCGGCACGGCCTGGCGAACGGCACGGACCTGAACCGGATCCGGATGCAGCAGATGTTCACCACCTCGCTGTTCAACAAGCTGGCCAGCGCGGGCACGCTCGGCGACCCGATCACGCTGTACAAGATCGCCGACGCGGTGACCAGCAACCTGACCGTGGACACCGGCCTCGACTCGATCGACGCGATGGTCGGCCTGGCCGGCAGCGTGCAGAGCCTGAAGAGCCACTATATCCAGTTCATCACCGTGCCCTACGGCTTCGACCCGGGGAATCAGAACCGCGTCATCCCCGGCCCCGGCTTCGACGACGTCTGGTCCGACCTGCGCGCCGACACGCCGCTGCCCGGCTCGAACGCCGCCGCCGCGTTCGGCACCGCCCCGAGCGCGCCCCCGACCAGCCCGTCCCCCGCGGCAGCAGCCGGGGCCGGGGCCGGAGCGGCGAGCCCGGGCACGAGCGCCGCCGCCTCGCTGAGCGGCGTGCCGATCGAGGTGTACAACAGCACGATGGTGCCGCACCTAGCCCTCTACGCCACCGAGAACCTCACGGCCATGGGCCTGGACGCGCAGGTCGGCCCGACGAGCAAGCGCTACAGCGGCTACGGCCAGACGGAGATCCTCTACCCGTACGGCAAGCTGCCCCAGGCGCAGGCGCTCCAGGCCCGCATCGTCGGCTCGGTCACGCTGCAGCAGAGCCGCTACGTCAGCGATCTGACCCTCGTCGTCGGCCAGAACCGCCCCGCCGGCCTGGTCGCCCCGCCAGGCGGCACGAACGCCGGCAGCACCGGCGCGGACCCGCAGTCCGCGGCCGATCCGGCCGCCTCGATCAGCGCGGAGAGCCGAACCGGCGACGAAAATATCTGTTCCGACCTCCCCGACACCGTGAAGTTCGGCGGCCACCCCTGATCGAACAGGCACCGTTCTCTTCTCTACTCGGCCAAGGGCAGCCGTACGGTGATCTCGACGCCTGGGCCGCCGTCTTCCGGGGCCGCGATGCCGACCGTGCCCTGATGCGCGGCCACGGTGGCGGCGACGATGGCGAGGCCCAGGCCGCTGCCGCCCGCCGCGCGGCTGCGGCCCTTGTCGACCCGGAAGAAGCGGTCGAACACCTGCGGCAGGGCCTCCGCGGGGATGCCCGGGCCGTGATCGCGCACGGTCAGCAGCGCGGCGGCCCCCTCCGCACGCAGGGTGACCTCCATCGGCGTGTCCGGCGGCGTGTGCATGCGGACGTTGCCGGTCAGGTTCGCCAGCAGCTGCTCCAGTTGGTCCGGTTCGCCGGAGACCCGGATGCCGGGCCGCACGTCGAGCCGCATCGGGCGATCCGGCTGGACCGCCGCGGCGTCTCGGCAGGCCTGGCCGACCAGGGCGCTGAGATCCACCGGCACCCGGTACGCGTCCTGATCCAGCTCCGCGTCGAAGCGGGCGAGCGCGAGCAGCGCCTCGACCAGGCCCGTCATCCGCGCGACCTCGGCGGCGATCCGCTTCATCGCACCGTCGACCTCGGCGTCCGTCATCACTCCGGCCGTGCGCAGTTCGGCGTAGCCGCGGATCGACTGCAGCGGGGTACGCAGCTCGTGCGAGGCGTCCGCGGCGAACTGGCGCAGCCGCGCGGCCGAGGCATCCCGCTCGGCCAGCGCCACGCGCAGCTCGGCCAGCATCCCGTCCAGCGCGCCGACCATCCGGCCGATCTCCGTGCTCCTCGGGTACTCGGGCACGTCCAGCCGGTCCGGCAGCACCTCGTCCGTGGCGGCGAGCGCGTCGGCCTGATCCGCCACCTGGTCCAGCGGACGCAGCTCGCGGCGCACCAGATAACTGCCGAGCAGGGCCATCACGCCGATCGCCGCGAGCGCCTCCAGCGTGACGATGATTCCGACCACGGAGCCCGCATGCTTGAGCCCCGCCATGCTCGTCGCGACGACGATGACCTCGCCGTCCCGCGCCGGTTCGCTGTAGAGACGGTAGGGACCCGTCGAGCCGTCGGCCGAGTAGACGGTCTCGTAGATCGGCCGGTCCGGCAGCGGGTCCGGCAGCTCGGGCTCGGCGCCGGTGGACTTGAAGGAGCCGTGGAAGCGGCCGACGTAGAGACTGTCCGCCTGCAGCAGCCACCGGTCCGCCACCGGCAGCCGCTGATCCCCTTCCTTCATCGCGTCCAGCACGCCGTTGGCCAGCGTGGAGAGCTGGCTGTCCACGCTCGACGAGTACTCCACCCGCAGCGCGACGACGGTGACCAGCGACGCGGTCGTGCTCACGACCATGAACACCGCGACCATCAGCAGCGTGAGCCGCGCCCGGAGGGTCTTGCTGCGCCACCAGCGCGTCAGTCCGGCCCGCATCAGGACTCCCCGATCCGGTAGCCGACGCCGCGCTGGGTGCGGATGAGCGGCGTGCCGAGCGCGTCCACCTTCTTCCGCAGGTAGCTGATATAGGTCGCGACGACCGTGTCGTTGCCGCCGAAATCGTAGTTCCAGACGTGTTCGAGCAGCTGCTCGCGGGTCACGATGCGGCCCGCGTGCAGCATCAGGAACCGCAGCAGCCGGAACTCGGTCGGCGAGAGCTCGATCGGCTGCCCGGCCCGTCGCACCCAAAGGGCCTTCGGGTCCAGTTCCAGGTCCGCGACGCGCAGCACCGGATCCGCGGCCGGCTTCCTGGTGCGGCGCAGCACGGCGTCCACCCGGGCCGCGAGCTCCTCGAGGCCGAAGGGCTTGGTGACGTAGTCGTCCCCGCCCTGGCGCAGCCCGCGCACGATCTCGGCCCTGGTGTCCCGCGCGGTCAGGAAGACCACCGGCACGGCCAGCCCGTCCGCGCGCAGCCGGGCCAGCAGGTCGAAGCCGTCCGTGTCAGGCAGCATCACGTCCAGCAGCACCAGTTCGGGCAGGTACTCCGCGGCCGAGCGCAGCGCCTGCGCGCCGGTCTCGGCGGTGAACACCTCGAAGCCGAGGTGGCCGAGGTAGCGGGACACGGTCTCCCGGATCGAGGGCTCGTCGTCCACGAGCAGCAGCCGCGGCCCCGCCTCCTGCGCCATCCCACACCTCCCGCACCAGTCGTTCTCCGTCCCCTCCATCAGAACACGCGGCGCCGCCCGGACACGCCGCCGAAGCATGGGAGCTTTATGTGAATAGGCCCCCTGACGGCCGAAAACGGGACTTCGCCGGGCATCGCCGACCTAGCGTGAAGAGGTCGTCAACCCCCAGCGAACGGAGGCCGCCGTGGCCGGACTGCTCTACCGGATAGGGCGTTTCGCCTATCGAAGAAGATGGACCGTCGTCGCCGCCTGGCTGCTGATCCTGGTCGCGGCCGTCGGCGCGGACAAGGCCTTCTCCGGCAGCACCAGCGACTCGTTCACCATCCCGGGCATCGAGGCGCAGCAGGCGATGGACGTGGCGAACAAGGACTTCGCCAACGCGGCCGGGGTGGGCGGCAGCCTGGTCTTCCAGGCCCCGTCCGGGCAGCAGGTGACCGCGACCGCGTATCAGAACGCGATCGACGAGGCGACCGCCGAGGCCGCGAAGGTCCCCGGCGTGAAGAAGGCGACCAGCCCCTTCACCGCGAAGACGATATCCAAGGACGGCCGCACCGCCTACACCTCGATCACCTTCACCGCCACCTCCTCCTCGGCCGTCCCCTCATCCGCGCAGCAGCGGTTGTCGGACATCGCGACGCAGGCCTCGCATTCGGGGCTGACGGTCGCGGCGGGCGGCAACGCGGCGACCGGCGGCAAGGTCGGCGGCGGCAACTCGACCGAGCTGATCGGCGTGCTGTTCGCGCTGCTCGTGCTCGCGATCGCCTTCCGCTCGGTCGTCGCCGCGTTCCTGCCGCTGGCCACGGCGTTGATGGCGGTCGGCATCGGCACCATGGGGCTGATGGCGCTCAGCGGCGTGGTCAGCATGAGCAGTTCGGCGCCGACTCTGGGGTCGATGCTCGGCCTGGCCGTGGGCATCGACTATTCGCTGTTCATCGTCTCCCGACATCAGAACCAGGTCCGCGCGGGCATGGATCCCGAGGAGTCGGTCGCGCGCGCCGTCGCCACCTCGGGCAGCGCGGTGGTGTTCGCCGGGGCCACGGTCGTGATCGCGCTGTCCGGCCTGTTCGTGGTCAACATCCCGTTCCTGACGATCATGGGCCTCGGCGCGGCGGGCACGGTCGTCGTGGCGGTGCTGCTCGCGATCACGCTGCTGCCCGCGCTGCTCAGCTTCATGGGCGCGCGGATCGCGAAGAGCCGGGTCTTCCGACGGCCCGCGCCGCAGCCGGAGTCCGGGCGCACGCTCGGGGCCCGCTGGGTCCGCGCCGTGACCTCGAAGCTGCGCTGGCCCGCCGTGGCCGCGGTGATCCTCGGGCTGCTCGTGCTCGCCTCGCCGTCGCTCAAGATGCAGCTCGGCCTGCCGCAGGACCAGACCGGCTCGGCCGCGCAGGCCGCGACGATGATCTCGGACGGCTTCGGCGCGGGCTACAACGGGCCGCTGCTGATCCTGGTCACCGGGGACGACAAGGCCTCGGTCCAGCAGGCGGCGACGCAGACGGCCGCGCAGCTCGAGAAGACCCCGGACGTGCAGAAGGTGGCCAAGCCGGTCTACGCCAAGACGGCGAACGCCGCACTGCTCACCGTCACCCCGTCCAGCGGCCCGAACGACCAGGCCACCACCGACCTGGTCAACGGCATCCGGTCCGAGCGCGGGGCGCTGGAGCAGAGCACGCACACGACCATCGACGTGACCGGGCAGACTGCGATCAACGTCGACCTGTCCGCGAAACTGGCGAACGCGCTGCCGAAGTACGCGCTGACCGTCGTGATCCTCGCGATGATCATCCTGCTGCTGGTCTTCCGCTCGATCGCGGTGCCGGTCAAGGCGATGCTCGGCTTCGTCCTGTCCGCCTTCGCCGCGCTGGGCGCCACGGTCGCGGCGTTCCAGTGGGGCTGGCTGGCCGGCGCGCTCGGCGTGCAGAGCGGGCAGTTGCTGTCCATCCTGCCGACGATGCTGCTCGGCATCCTGTTCGGGCTGGCGATGGACTACGAGGTCTTCCTGGTCTCCCGGATGCGCGAGGAATACGTGCACGGAGCGGAGCCGCTCGACGCGGTCCGCGGCGGCTTCGCGCACAGCGCCCGGGTGGTCACGGCGGCCGCGCTCATCATGATCTCGGTGTTCACCTCGTTCATCGCCTCGAACGAGCAGATGATCAAGCCGATGGCCTTCGCCTTCGCGGTCGGCGTGTTCTGCGACGCCTTCCTGGTGCGGATGACGATGGTCCCCGCGCTGCTGGCCGTGCTCGGCAGGTCCGCGTGGTGGCTGCCGAAGTGGCTCGGCCGCGTCGTGCCGACCGTGGACATCGAGGGCGCCTCCCTGCAGCCGGCGCGGGTGCCCGCGCCTCGAGAGGAGGAGTTCGCGGCCGTCGCGCGGCGCGAATAGCCCCGCCACGCGGATCCGCCCGCGGTGCGCGTCGTCACTGCGGGCGGGCCGGACGGGCCAGCAAAGTAGACGAGTGGACCAGCCCTCAGAGCTCGAAGACGATCTTCCCGACGAGGTCGCCGGAGGCCATCTTCGCGAAGCCGGTCTCGGCGTCCTCGCGCAGGGACAGGACGCTGTCGACGACCGGGCGCACGCCGGTGTTCTCGCAGAAGCGGAGCAGCGCGGCCAGTTCGTCGCGCGAACCCATCGTCGAGCCGACCACGCGCAGCTGGTGGAAGAAGATCCGGGTCAGCGCGGCGGGCGGGTTCGGGCCCGAGGTGGCGCCGGAGATGACGATCGTCCCCTCCTCGCGGACCGAGGCCACCGAGTGCGCCCAGGTCGCCGCGCCGACGGTCTCCATCACCGCGTCCACCCGCTCGGGCAGCCGCGCGCCGGACTCGAAGGCCTGGTGCGCGCCGAGCTCGACCGCGCGGGCCCGCTTGGCCTCGCTGCGCGACGTGGCCCAGACCCGGTATCCGGCGGCCCGGGCCAGCACGATCAGCGCCGTGGCCACGCCGCCGCCCGCGCCCTGCACCAGCACCGAATCACCCGGCCGCAGACCCGAACGGGTGAACAGCATCCGATAGGCCGTCAGCCAGGCGGTCGGCAGGCAGGCGGCCTCGGCGAAGCTCAGCCCGGCCGGCTTGGGCAGCAGGTTCCAGCGCGGCACGGCGAGCCGCTCGGCGAAGGTGCCCGGGTAGCGCTCGGTCAGGATCGAGGCGCGCTCGCCCTCCGGCACGCCGCGGCCGTTCTCGCCGACCACGGCGTGCACGACCACCTCGTTGCCGTCCTCGTCCACGCCGGCGCCGTCGCAGCCGAGGATCATCGGCAGCCGCTCGGCGGGCAGCCCGACCCCCTGCAGCGACCACAGGTCGTGGTGGTTGAGGGCGGCCGCCTTCATGGTGACCGTGGTCCAGCCGGGCCGCGCCGCCAGCTGCTCGGGCTCGGGAAGCTCACCGGTCCCGAGCCCCTTGAGCGGCTCGTCCTTCTCGATGCTCTGTGCGTAAACCGCGTACATGCGGCCTACCCTACTCGCCGGTAACCAGCCCGGACAGGCCTAGCGCGCCGCGCCTTCGCGGCGGCCGGCCCGGACTGCTGCCGCGCGGCGGCCTATGCGCCCTGTTCCTTCACAGCGACCTACGCGCCCTGCTCCTTCGCCGCGGCCGCGACCGCCGCCGCGACGGCCGGGGCCACCCGCGGGTCGAAGGGCGAGGGGATCACGTGCTCCGGGCTCAGCTCGTCCGCGATGACCTCGGCCAGCGCGTCGGCCGCGGCCAGCTTCATCTCCTCGGTGATCTGCCGCGCCCCGGCGGCCATCGCGCCCGCGAACACGCCCGGGAACGCCAGCACGTTGTTCACCTGGTTCGGGAAGTCCGAGCGGCCGGTGGCCACCACGGCGGCGTACTTGTTCGCCACGTCCGGGTGGATCTCCGGGTTCGGGTTCGCCATCGCGGCGATGATGCAGTTCGGCGCCATCGTGGCGACCGCGGACTCCGGCACGGTGCCCGCCGACACGCCGACGAACACGTCCGCGCCGGCCAGCGCGTCCTCCAGCGAACCGGTCAGACCGGCCTTGTTGGTATACGAGGCGAGCTCGCGCTTGACCTCGGTCAGGTCGGTGCGCCCGGCGTGCACGATGCCGCGCGAGTCGGCCACCGCCACGTCGCCGATCCCGGCCTCGACCAGGATCTTCGCGATGGCCACGCCCGCGGCGCCGGCGCCGGAGATGACCGCGCGCAGCTCGCCGAGCGTGCGGCCGGTGACCTTCGCGGCGTTGCGCAGCGCGGCGAGCAGCACGATCGCGGTGCCGTGCTGGTCGTCGTGGAAGACCGGGATGTCCAGCCGCTCGCGCAGCCGCCGCTCGATCTCGAAGCAGCGCGGGGCCGAGATGTCCTCGAGGTTGATGCCGCCGAAGGCCGGGGCGAGCCGCACGATCGTCTCGACCAGCTCGTCGGTGTCCGTGCAGTCCAGGCAGATCGGCACCGCGTCCACGCCGCCGAACTGCTTGAACAGCACGGCCTTGCCCTCCATCACCGGCAGCGCGGCCAGCGGGCCGATGTCGCCGAGGCCGAGCACGGCGGTGCCGTCGGTGACCACGGCCACCGTGTGCGACTTCCAGGTGTAGTCGCGGGCCAGTTCGGGCCGCTCGGCGATCGCGGTGCACACCTCGGCCACGCCGGGCGTGTAGGCGAGCGAGAGGTCCGCGCGGTCGCGCAGCGGCACGGTGGCGGCGATCTCCATCTTGCCGCCGCGGTGCAGCGCGAAGACGGGGCTCTCGAGGTTCGCGGTGTCCATGTCAGACATGTCAGAGAAGTCCGGGGTGTAGGGGCCGCTCGCGGAGCTGCGCGGCGGGATGAGGGTCGGTGCGGTCGTCGTCGCGTCACCGGGCATGGGGGCACATCCTTGGGCGTCGTGGCCGGTGTCCCCGCGAGAAGACGTCGAGGCACCGAAATATGAGGGGACAACGCCATCGTGTGGCTGCGCACGGCGAGGGAGGGTTGGACCGCCGCACGCGGTTGGTGACCCACCTTATGCCACTTCCGGCGAAGGTGCACGGTTATCGGACTGCCACGTCCGCCACGCGGATATGTAGGTATTCGACAAAGAGCGTCCCACGGTCCGATCGCGGCCCGGACACGAAGCGGCGAAGGGCACTTGCCAACGCGGCGTCGAGGCGTACGGTTATGGCACATCACAGCCGGGGACACGCGTATCGCGTACCTTGGTGCAGACCGAATGACCACCGGATAACCGAAACCGCCTTCCCAGAGGGGGCAAACAGACAATGGAACTCGCCTCCTACGCGGACCGCGCCGTCCACCTCGTCAACACGTTCGACCCCTACCGGCGCCGGGACGACCTGACCACCGTGGAGGACGCCCGCGCGCTGCTCTCCCGCCAGGGCGCCTGCGGCCGTCTGACGTCCGCCGACGTGCAGGAACTGCGCACGCTGCGGGACAAGCTGCGGACCATCTTCGACACCGCCGACGCCGGCGGGCAGCAGCAGGCCGTGGACGTGCTCAACGGCCTGTTGGAGCAGTACCCGATCCGGCCGCAGATCTCCGGCCACGACGGCACCGACTGGCATCTGCACCTGGTCGAGGGCATGCCCTCGACGGCCGCGGCCTACGCGGCGAAGGCCTGCATGGGCCTGGCGGTGCAGGCCACCGAGCTGGGCATCGACCGGCTCGGCGTCTGCCAGGCGGCACCCTGTCGGGACGTCTTCATCGACACCTCGACGAACCGCTCGCGGCGCTACTGCTCCGAGCGTTGCGCCACCCGGGCCAACGTCGCGGCCTACCGGGCCCGGCGCAAGGAGGCCGCGCTGGCGGGCGCGGCGAGCTCGGCGGCCTGACGGCACGTCCGAAGCCGGACCGGAAGTCCCGCGGCGTCGGCGGATCGCGACGCGGGGCCACGGCACCGGCCGAAAGCGGGACTGAGGGTTCCGGGAACCGACACACTGTCAGTTCCCGGGCCGTCAGTTCCGCTTCGCCTTTCGCAGCCGCAGCAGCACCCTGCCGAGCACCAGTTCGTCCGGGACGGCGCCGAACTGCCGCGAATCGCCGGGTGCGAAGGAATTGTCCGCGAGCAGCCACCAACCGCCGGATTCCCGCCGGGTGGCCCGTTTCACCAGGATCCGTTCGGGTAGCCGGGGGTCCCGGGCCAGTACGACGTCCCCCGCCCGCACCCGCGCCCCGTAGCGCACCAGCAGCCGGTCGCCGTCGTAGTACGTGGGCACCATGGAAGGACCGCTCACCACGGCGAAACCCAGCATGGCCGCGAGTCTAGATCACACCTTGCCGGGCGGCGGGAATCAGCGGGCAGTAGGCTCGGTTTCGAAGCAACAAGAGTTCACGCGTGAGAAGGAGTCCCCATGCGCATCTTCGCCGCGAAGACCACGGTCTCAGCGCACTGCGACCTGCCCTGCGGCGTCTACGACCCGGCCCAGGCCCGCATCGAGGCCGAGTCGGTCAAGGCGATCCAGGAGAAGTACCAGGGCAACGAGGACCCGACGTTCCGGGCCCGTGCCGTGCAGATCAAGGAGCAGCGTTCCGAGCTGGTCAAGCACCACCTCGAGGTGCTGTGGAGCGACTACTTCAAGGCGCCGCACTTCGAGAAGTACCCGCAGCTGCACACGCTGTTCAACGACGCGGTCAAGGCCGCGGGCGCGGGCGGCACCAAGGCTTCCAACGACCCGGCGACCGGCCAGCACCTGCTGGACCTGATCGGCGAGATCGACAAGATCTTCTGGGAGACCAAGCAGGCCTGAGGCCGCTCGCCTGCGGGGTCCGGTCCGTCCGTCGCGGACGCGCCGGACCCCCCGGCGTAGGTGCGAGACACAGATGGTCCGAACGGGGTAACTTCTACTCACGGAGCGGCGGCGACCGCGTACGATGCGTGCGGCCGTGCGTCCGTCCGGGCCCGGTCACGCGCGTGGGAGGCACAGTGGAACACCAAACGACAGCGGAAGTCGGCCAGGCAGGAGGAACCGCGGTGTTGTCCCCGGACGACTTCGTCGAGGTGAGCATCCCGGCCGACGGGGCGTACCTCTCCGTGCTGCGCACGGCGACCGCGGGTCTCGCGGCGCGGCTCGACTTCACCCTCGACGAGATCGAGGACCTGCGGATCGCCGTGGACGAGGCGTGCGCGATGCTGCTCCAGCACAACGTCCCGCACACCAGCCTGACCTGCCGGTTCGACCTGGCGCCCGCGGAACTCGCGATCACCGTCTCGGCGCCGACCGCGGACGGGAAGGCCCCCGCCAAGGACACCTTCGCCTGGACGGTGCTGACCGCGCTGGCCGGACAGGTCGAGGCGAGCGCCGGGGGGCCGGACAACCTCGTGGCGATCACCATGGTGAAGCAGCGCGGCGGGGCGGAGACGACGGCAGCGTGACTACGGCACAACGACCGATGACCCCGCCGACGACGCCGACCGAGCCCGGCCCCGAAGAGGACGAGGAACTGGACGAGGCCGTGGACGCCGAGGTGGAGGCGGAGACGACCGCCGCCGCGGCCGAGCAGCGCCCCGAGGTCGGTCCGCAGCGCACCGCGCAGACCGCCCGCAGCGCCGCCCAGGCCGCCACGCACGCCGAGGCCCGTGAGCTGTTCCGCCGGATGGCCGAGATGGACGCCCAGGACCCGGCCCGCGCCGGCGTGCGCGACCGCCTCGTCCGGATGCACCTGCCGCTGGTCGAGCACCTGGCCCGCCGGTTCCGGAACCGCGGCGAGCCGCTGGACGACCTGACCCAGGTGGCCACGATCGGCCTGATCAAGTCCGTGGACCGGTTCGACCCGCAGCGCGGCGTCGAGTTCTCCACGTACGCCACGCCGACCATCATCGGCGAGATCAAGCGGCACTTCCGGGACAAGGGCTGGGCCGTGCGCGTGCCCCGCCGCCTGCAGGAGCTGCGTCTTTCGCTGACCGCCGCCACGAGCGAACTGTCCCAGCGCAACGGAAGGTCGCCCACGGTCGGCGAGCTCGCCGCGCACCTGGGCATCAGCGACGAGGAGGTGCTGGAGGGCCTGGAGTCCGCCAACGCCTACTCCACGCTGTCCCTCGACGTCCCCGAGTCCGGCGACGACGAGTCCCCGGCCGTCGCCGACTCGCTCGGCAGCGAGGACGAGGCGCTGGAGGGAGTGGAGTACCGCGAGTCCCTCAAGCCGCTGCTCGAACAGCTCCCGGCGCGCGAGAAGCGCATCCTGCTGCTGCGCTTCTTCGGCAACATGACGCAGTCCCAGATCGCCGAGGAGATCGGCATCTCCCAGATGCACGTCTCCCGGCTGCTCGCCAGGACCCTGACCCAGCTCCGCGAGAAGCTGCTGGTCGAGGAGTAGCCGAGAAGCAACAGCTCAACGTACGACGTTGTCCCGCAGCCCGACCCGATCGGCCTGCGGGACAACGCTTTCCAGGCCGGAATCAGCGCAGCGCGATCAGTCCCGCGCGGGTAGGCGTGAACCCGCAGCCTGAGAAGTAGAACTCGACGAGATGCTCCTCGAAGTCGACGTGCAGCCACTCGCACCCCGCCTCCCGAGCCCGCGCCACCGCCGTCGACACCAGCCCCCGCCCGATCCCCCGCCGCCGCGCCCGCCCCGCGACCATCGTGTCCAGCACGAACGCATGCACCCCGCCATCCCACGCCACGTTCACGAACCCGACAAGCGCGCCGTCCTCCCAAGCACAGACCCACCCCAAGCTGTGCCGATGCACCTGCGCACGCCAGTCGTCCTCCAGATAGGCGTGCCCGAACCCCTCCGCATGCAGCGCATTCACCGCAGCGTTCTCAAATTCGCCCCGCCACTCGTAAGTAATCGTCACCCGGGGATTCTTCGCCGGACGAGGACAGGCGGCCAAGGGTTTTCGCGGTCGGCCCTACCTCACCGCGTCAGAACTCGGTGTGAGGCGGGGGCGAAGAGGAGGGCGATGCCCAGGACTCCGTAGGCGATGGAGAGGGCGGCGTAGAGGTCGTAGCCGCCTTGGAGCATCCAGTAGGCGACGCCGCCGATGAGGAGGAAGGTCATCAGGGCGGGGGTGCGGGCCCAGGCCTGGCAGCGGAGGAGGCCGCGGGCCACCCAGCAGACGCCGGCGCCGAGGAGGAGGTAGATGACGCCGAGGGTCTCGGCCATGGAACGGCTCATGGGGTCGCCGGTGAGGCCGGCCACGAGCTGGTAGACGCCGTACGCGGTCAGGGCCGCGCCGGGCAGGGCGGTGGCGGCGGCCGCGGCGGTCACGGTCGCGGGGCGCGGGCTCGGCTCGCTGGATGCATTCGGCACCCTCCGAGCGTATAGCGCGCTCGGCGCTACCCGGTCGGCGGGGCCGCCCGTCGTACAAGCGCCGGATGCGGGTACGTTAAAGGGCATGTCGGACAAGCGGGCTCGCGGGCTGCTGATCATGAATCCCAAGGCCACCACGGCCTCCGAGGGGACCCTCGACGTGCTGGTCGGCGCCCTGTCCTCGGAGCTGGACCTGCGGCACGAGCACACCCGGTACCGGGGGCACGCGGCGGACCTCGCCGAGCAGGCGGCGGCGGACGGCGTGGACGTGGTGATCGCGTTCGGCGGCGACGGCACCGTGAACGAGGCGGTGACCGGTCTCATGGCGCACGGCTCGGGGCCGGACGACCGGCCGCGGCTGGCGATCGTGCCGGGCGGGTCGACGAACGTCTTCGCGCGGGCGCTCGGGCTGCCGAACCACGCCGTGGAGGCGACCGGGGCGCTGCTGCGGCTGCTGCGCGGGAGCGACGACGCCGAGACGACCCGGTACGCGAACCGGACCCGGCTGGTCTCGCTCGGCGCGGTGCGTCCGGACGACGAGGCGGACGAGCGCTACTTCACGTTCTCGGCCGGTTTCGGATTCGACGCGGCGGTGGTCGGCGAGGTGGAGCGGCAGCGGGCGAATGGAAAGAAGTCCACGCACACTCTGTATGTGCGTTCGGCACTGCGCGAATACTTCCGGCGCACCGACAAACGCAACGCGCCGATCACGGCTAAGGCTGAGGACGGCAGCATGCTGCCGGAGTTGTTCATGGCGATCGTGGCGAACACCTCGCCGTGGACATACCTGGGGCAGCGCCAGATAATCGCCACCCCGGAAGCGGGGTTCGAGACGGGCCTGGATCTGTTCGGGCTCACCACGCTCGCGGCCGTGCCGGTCTGGCAGACGGTCGGACGACTGATCGCCAGCTCGCCCAGGCTGGCCACCGGCCGGGGCGTCATTCTGCACCATGACCTGCCGGAACTCACCCTGCTGGCGCGCCGTCCGGTGCCGTTCCAGGTGGACGGCGACTACCTGGGACCACGCGAACGTGTGACATTCCGTAGTGTTCCCGCTGCGCTTCGCGTCTTCGCGTGATGTACTGGATTCGGCGGATCGGCCCGGCGCCGGGGCGGCGCGCCGAGGTCTCAGCTTGTCCTTGAAGTCCCATGGCGGGCTTCGTGCAGTGACCTTCAAAGACAAGGTGTGACCGAACCGACACCTGAGAATTGAAAAATGATTCCCGGAGACCCTTGTGCTCCGCGAGCGCGCCTGACAACCTTGTTCACGGCCCTGAAACGTGGGCTGTGATCGCTCAGCGCCGAGCGTGGACACAGACCCATGGGATTCCGGCCCACCAGCCTCCGCGCGTCACCCTCCGTAACCGTGAGCCAGCCTCACGGGGCCCGGGAACGCCGATGCTCGTGAAAGCGTTCACATTCACAAGATCCGCACACGATCGCCTCCATCCGGGGGCGAATGGAGCGGCGGGTCCGGGGAACCGGGAACGTACCAGAGAGCGTCGGCGTTTCTATGGAGCGTCGAATAGCTCGACGATGCGCGAACCGCACCACCTGAAGCACCATCAGCACCACGGAGCCGCCCGGCACCCTCGGGCGCGCGCCACCCCCAGCACTTCACAAACGCACGAGAGACTTTTGCGAAGGAGAAGGACCGATGAGCGACTGGCGCCACCGCGCCGCGTGCCGTGACGAAGACCCGGAGCTGTTCTTCCCGATCGGGAACACCGGGCCGGCACTGCTGCAGATCGAGGACGCCAAGGCGGTTTGTCGCCGCTGCGACGTGATCGACCAGTGCCTGCAGTGGGCCCTGGAGTCCGGCCAGGATGCCGGCGTCTGGGGCGGAATGAGCGAGGACGAGCGTCGTGCGCTGAAGCGCCGCGCCGCGCGTGCCCGTTCCCGGATGGCCTGATCTTCAAGGCCCTCCGGGCGGTGAGGGGTCGGGAGAGGCCCGGCACCGCCCCGGAATTCGAAGGAACCCGGTAGCACCCGAGCAGTCTGCACCACCCCGTACGAAACCTGCCTGGCCCCCGACCCGCCGCGCGCCCACCGCTCGCCGGCGGGGGGCCGGAGCGAGGCACAGCACAGACGCGGCCCCTGCCTCATCGGGCGCCTAGGCCGCGGCGATTTCGAGAGAGACGACGGTACCTCCGCCGTCTCTTTGTCGCATGTCGAACTCGCCTCCCAGTTCACCCTGGACCAGGGTTCTGACGATCTGCAAGCCGAGATTCCCCGCCGTGCGCGGGTCGAAACCCACCGGCAGGCCACGACCGTCGTCGACCACCGTGATCAGCAGCCGGTCCTCGCGGCGCTGCGCGGTCACCTCCAACAAGGTGCCCGCGCCGCCGTCGAGGCCGTGCTCGAAGGCGTTCTGCAGCAGCTCGGTCAGCACCATGGCGAGCGGCGTGGCCACGGTCGCGCCGAGCACGCCGAAGCTGCCCACCCGGCGCGGACGCACCGGCTCCTGGGCCACACCCCCCGAGGTGGCGCCGAGGCTGGAGGCGGAGAAGTCCATCACCATGCTCAGCACCCGGTCGGCGATCTCGTCGAAGTTGACCCGCTCGTCCAGGGTCTGCGAGAGCGTCTCGTGCACGATCGCGATCGAGCCGACCCGGCGCACCGCCTCCTGCAGCGCCGCCTTGCCGCGCGGCTCGTCGAGGCGCCGCGCCTGCAGCCGCAGCAGCGCCGCGACCGTCTGCAGGTTGTTCTTGACCCGGTGGTGGATCTCCCGGATCGTGGCGTCCTTCGTCATCAGCTCGCGGTCGCGCCGCCGCAGCTCGGTCACGTCGCGCACCAGCACGAGCGCGCCGATCCGCTCCCCAGCCGGGCGCAGCGGGATCGAGCGCAGTCGCATCGCGTTGCCGCGGTCGTTGGCGAGCTCGGTGTCCCTGGCCTTGCGGCCGCTCGCGGTCTCGATCAGCGCCTCGTCGGTCGGGCCGGTGCTCACCGCGATGTCCGCGCACAGCTTGCCGAGGTGCGCGCCGATCAGCTCCGTGTTCAGGCCCATCCGGTGGAAGACGGACACCGCGTTCGGGCTCGCGTAGGTGACCAGGCCGTCCACGTCGAGCCGCAGCATGCCGTCGCCGACCCGCGGCATCGCGTCCAGGTGGCTGCGCGAGTTGGGCAGCGGGAAGCGGCCGGTGGCGATCATCTGCGCCATGTCCGAGGCGGTCTGCAGGTACGTCAGCTCCAGCCGGCTCGGGGTGCGCGCGGTGAGCAGGTTGGTGTTGCGCGCGATCACCGCGATCACCTTGTCGCCGCGCCGCACCGGGACCGCCTCGACCCGGACCGGGACGGCCTCGCGCCACTCCGGGTCGCCCTCCCGCACGATCCGGCCCTCGTCCAGCGCTTGATCAAGCAGTGGACGCCGCCCGCGTGGCACGACGTGCCCCACCAGGTCGTCCACGTAGGATGTCGGTCCGGTGTTGGGCCGCATCTGGGCCACCGCGACGTACTGGGTCTCGTCCGCGGTCGGCGCCCAGAGGACCAGGTCCGCAAACGACAGGTCGGCGATGATCTGCCAGTCGGCGACGATCAGGTGCAGCCACTCCAGGTCTTCGGGCTGGAGCGCGGTCTGCTCGCGGACGAGGTCGTTCATCGAGGGCATACGGCCAGTATCTCCGATAGTGCGGAAAGATCGTGACCATGAACGATATGTGGGACTGGCTCGAGGCGCGCGCCGCCGAGCGGGAGGCGGCCGGGCTGCGGCGGCGGCTGCGCACCCGGGAGGTGGGCGAGACCGCGGTCGACCTGGCCGGGAACGACTACCTGGGCCTGTCCGCGCACGAGGAGGTGCGGGCGGCGGCGGCCGAGGCGGTGTGGGCCTGGGGCGCCGGTTCGACCGGTTCGCGGCTGGTGACCGGGACCACGGCCGAGCACACGGAGTTCGAGCGGGAGCTCGCGGACTTCCTCGGTGCCGAGGCGGCGCTCGTGTTCTCCTCCGGCTACCTGGCGAACATCGGCCTCGTCACGGCGCTCGCGGGCCCGGAGGACGTGCTGATCTCCGACGCGCTCAACCACGCCAGCGTGATCGACGCCTGCCGGCTGTCCGGGGCGCGCCGCATCGTGGTCGAACACTGCTCCCCCGTCGCCGTCGAGCGCGCGCTCGCGGGCACCTCGATCCCGTTCCGGCGCGCCTTCGTGCTGACCGAGTCGGTGTTCTCGGTGGACGGCGATGTCGCTCCATTGGCCGAATTGGCGGACGTTTGCCGCCGCTACGGGGCCGTGCTTCTGGTGGACGAGGCGCACGGGGTCGGCGTGCACGGCGCGGAGGGCCGCGGCGGGGCCCACGCGGCCGGTCTGGCGGGCGCGCAGGACGTGGTGCTCACAGTGACCCTCTCCAAGGCCTTCGGGACGCAGGGCGGGGCTGTGGTGGGTCCGCGAGAGGTGATCGACCATCTGATCGACGCCGCGCGCCCGTTCATCTTCGACACCGCGCTCACGCCGTCCTGCGCGGCCGCCGCCCGGGCCGCCCTCAGGATCCTGCGACGGGAGCCGGAGCTCGCCGAGCGGGTGCGGCGCAACGCCGTGCGGCTGCACCGGATCGCCGCGGACGCCGGGCTGCCGACGACGCCGCCCTCGGGCGCCGTGACGTCGGTCATACTGGGCGACCCGGACCGCACCGTGGCCGCCGCCGAGCAGTGCGCCGGGCACGGGGTGCGGGTGGGCTGCTTCCGGCCGCCGTCGGTGCCGGACGGCCGGTCCCGGCTGCGGCTGACCGCGCGCGCGGACCTCACCGAGGAGGATTTCGCCCGCGTTTCCACGGCTTTGCGGGAGATTCCGAAACCGGCGAATGGTCCAGACCAATCGGAGGAGAGGTCTGGACAACCTTCAGTGGTCTAGTCCACAATGGGCGCTGGTTCGTCGCCGCCCAACTGGAGGATTCGCGTGAGGATCTCGGCCCGCAGCGCGGTCGTCGACGGGGTGCTCAGCCCCGTGACGGTTCGCGTGGATGACCGTCTGATCACGGCCGTCGAGCCGTACGCGGACCCGTACGCGGACGTGGTGCTGGACACCGGCACGCTCAGCGCGGGCCTGGTGGACGTTCAGATCAACGGCGCCTTCGGGGTGGACTTCGCCTCCGCCTCCGACGCGGGCTGGGACGCGGTCGCCGCCCAGCTCCCGGCCACCGGCGTCACCTCCTTCCAGCCGACGCTGATCACCGCGCCGCTGCACGAGCTGATCGCGGGCCTGGACACCGCCACCGAGGCGCGCGACCGGCAGGAGGACGGCGCGTACGCCCGGATCCTCGGCGTGCACCTCGAGGGTCCGTGGCTGGCGCCGCTGAAGAAGGGCGTGCACGAGGCCAAGTACCTGGCCGAGCCGACGCCCGCCGCCGTGGACACGCTGATGTCGGCCATGGGCTTCGACATCCTGAGCACGCTGACCCTGGCCCCCGAGCTGCCCGGCGCGCTGGACGCGATCCGGCGGCTGAGCGGTGCCGGCGTCACGGTCTCGATCGGCCACACGAACGCGACGGCGGCTCAGGTCGAGGCGGCCGCGGACGCCGGGGCCACGCTCGTCACGCACATCTTCAACGCCCAGCGCGGCCTCGCGCACCGCGAGCCCGGGGTCCCCGGCGCCGCGCTGGCCGACCCGCGCTACCGGGTCGGCCTGATCGCCGACCTGCACCACGTGGCGGCCGAGATCTGCACCCTGATCTTCCGCGCCGCGCCCGGCCGGGTCGTGCTGGTCACCGACGCGATCGCGGCGGCCGGGATGCCCGCGGGCTCCTACGTGCTCGCCGGGATCCCGGTGGAGCTCGGCGAGGACGGCGTGCCGCGCAACGCGGACGGCACCATCGCGGGCTCGGCGCTGACGCTGGACCAGGCCGTGCGCAACCTGATCGGGCTCGGCATGCCGGTCACCGCGGTGATCGAGGCGGCCTCCCGGGTGCCCGCGGACGCCGTGGGGCGCGCGGACCTCGGCCGGATCGCGGTGGGTGCGCGGGCCGACCTGGTGCAGTGGACCGAGGACTTCCACCCAGCCCGCACCTGGGTGGACGGCCGGGAGATCCCGGCGTTCGCGGATACCGGGGTGGGACTGGTTTGAGGGTGCCGTCCCACCCCGGCCCGCGAGGAGATCAGAGCCCGACGGCTCAGAGCGCGGCGAGGCCCTTGATCAGCGTGACGAGCCCGCCCGCCGTCGCCATCAGCAGCACGAAGCGCTTGGCCCACTCGTCCGGCACGCGCGTGCTCAGGTACGTCCCGATGACCAGCCCGACGGCCAGCGCGCTCCCGGACAGCAGCAGCGCACGCCCCGTCAGGTGCGGGAATCCCTTCAGCAGCACCGACATCGCGTTCACCACGACGCCGTAGAACAGCGCGTTCGGCACCAGTTCGGCTGCCGACCAGCCCTCGTTCAGCGCGTAGAGCGCGACTGGCGGGCCGCCGACCCCGGCCGACGCGTTCATGAATCCACTGGCGGCCCCCGCGATCACGGCCCCCGGCCGCCCGCGCAACGCCGTCAGCCGCACCTTGCTCGCGATCACCGCCGCGGCCGCGCACACGATCACGCCGATCCCGATCAGCAGCACGGTGCGCGAAAGCCTCGTCGCGGCCCACGTTCCGAGCGGCACCGTGCAAAGCGCCGCAAGCACGAGCGGCACCATCAGCCGCAGCCGCAACCCGCGCCACGCACTGACGATCCCGACCGCACTGATCAGGCACGACGCACAGTTCGAGAGCAGCACGCCGGACACCGGACCCTCCAGCGCGATCAGCCCGGGCCCGGCGACCATCGCGAATCCGACGCCTGACATCCGCTGCACCGAGGAGCCGAGCAGCACGATTCCGGCGAGCAGCAGGGCGTCCGGCCACGTGGTGATCACAGCCGCGGACACTACCGGACAGACCGTACGGCGCGGAATGTCGGTTCTGCTATCGTCCGGACGTCAGTCATCTGACAGAGGGAGCTGTCGTGGCGCGCAGACCGAGGCCGGTGAATCCCGACGAAGGCCCAGTTCAGGCCTTCGCGTTCGACTTGCGCGCGCTGCGTGACGAGGCGGGCAACCCCACGTACCGCGCACTGTCCCGGACCGCCGGATACAGCGCGACGACGCTCGGCGACGCGGCCGGAGGCGTGCACCTGCCGACCCTGGAGGTCACGGCGGCGTACGTCGGGGCGTGCGGCGGCGACGTAGAGGCGTGGCGGGCCCGCTGGCAGGAGGTCAGCCGCGAGGTCGGCAGAAAGCAGTGTCCCGCCGAAGAGACCGTCGAAGAGACCGCCGAAAAGCCGGTTCCCGAGGCGCTTTCGGCGGACCAGCCCCGGCAACGGCCCCGGCGGCGCGGACGCCGTACGTACGTGGTCTGGATAGGCGCGGCGGCCGTCGTCGCCGGAGTCCTGGTCGCCGCCGCCACGACGATGGGGAATCCCGCACCGAAGACGAAAACGACCCCGTCGGCGGCGGCGCAGTCGAGCACGTCCGCCGCCGCCGGATGCCCCGCGATCCCCGCGTCCACCGCCGACGTCGCCTTCACCGGCAAGACGTACGGCATCGGCGCCAACGTGCGGACCGGCGCGAGCCTGCAATCCCCGATGCGGCAACGGATTCCCGCCGGATGCACCGTCGCGTTCTCCGGCTACTGCCTCGGCGACGTCGTGACCGACGAGACCGCGGGCACCCCCGACATGCGCTGGTTCATCCTGTCCGGCGGCGGCGAGGTGTCGTCCGCCATCGTGCACGGCGATCCGCCCGCCTCGCTCGCCCCGCGCCCGTGCCCGGACGACGTGCCGAGCCCCGCCTCGATCTCCGTCACGGTCTCGCGCAACGGCACCGGCGGCGGCGTCGCCGAACTGCTGGCGACCGGATCCCGGCTCTGGATCGTCGGATTCGCCGCGTACTACCCGAACCAGGGTTCCGGCACGGGATCGTCCTGGCACCAACTCGGCTTCGGCGACACCCAGTCCGGCGGCGCGTTCGCCAGCTCACCGCTGCGGTTGGACGGCGCGACGTCCCCGGTCCCGGTGGTGGCCGTAGCATGCCTCGGCGGAGACGGCCCCACAACCATCGTGGCCACCGGAGCCGTGCGCCCCTCCGCCCCACAGCAACTGCAGCCGATGCCGTCGCAGTACGCAGCGACACTCCCCAACGCCGAGGGCGCGGCCTGCGCGTATCCCGGTTCCGGCACCTGATTTCACACCGCGATCGCATCGCGTTATCCGCGCACGACGCGGACGCTACCGGTGTGCCGCAGACTCGACGCGGCCCCCACCGCACCACGGGCGGGGACCGCGCTCTCCCCTGACACCCACTCACTTGCCTCACGGCCGCCCACCGGCGCCCGCGAACAGGAGAACCGTGAAAATCAGGAACCACCTGCGAAAACTCGCCGGAGCGGCCGTCGCCGCACTCACCCTCAGCCTGGCCACCGTGCTCGTCCCCCCGACGGCCTCGGCCGCCGCGGGCGGCGACGCCGCGAGCCTGGCACTGGCGAACATCGGCAAGTCGGCGGGCTACTGCGCCGACCACCCCAGCACCAACAGCCTCGGCGGCGACCAGTTCGAGTCCAGCTGCAGCGGCAACGGCGGCCGCGGCGAGTTCTGGTGCGCCGACTTCGCCGAATGGGACTGGGCGAACTCCGGCTTCTACACCGGCGGCCTGAGCGCCGCGGCCGGCAGCTTCTACGTGTACGGCGAGAACAACGGCACGCTGCACACGAGCTCGTCGTACGTGCCCAAGCCCGGTGACGCGGTCGTGTACGACTACGCGGGCGGCGGCGTCGCCGACCACGTGGGCATCGTCACCTCGGTCGACTCCAGCGGCGACGTGATCACCGCGAACGGCGACTGGAACGGGATCAGCGGCAGCTCCGAGGCCACGTTCGCGGAGAGCTCGTCGGTGGTCTCGGTCACCATCCCGGCCAGCGAGCGCGCCAGCGGCGACTACGTGGGCGCGGCCGCGATGACGATCTCCGGCTACATCTCGCCGGTGGCCAGCGGCAGCGGCAGCAACCCGCCGCCGGTCAACTCGGGCAACCCGTACAGCCCGAGCGCGGTCTGCGGCAGCGGCTACGGCGTCATCGACTCGCACGGCGTGACCGGAGCGACGATCTACCTGCTCTACGACGACGCGACCGGCTACAACTGCGTCGTCACCCTGGCCAGCACCCCGACCAGCGCCAAATCGATGAACGCGACATTGGCGGTGCAAGGCGGGAGTTCGACAAGCAATCCAGGGACATTCACCTACTACGCAGGACCGGTGACGGAATACGCGCCGAACAGCTGCGTCGAATGGGGCGGCTCGTACAACGGCAGCTCCTGGACCAGCGGTTGGAGCCACTGCGGTGGCGGCTCCAGCGCCCCGCCCCCGTCCGGCAACAACATCTACACCCCGACCCAGGTCTGCGGCTCCGGCTACGGCGTCATCGACTCGCACGCGCTGACCGGCGCCACGGTCTACCTGCTCTACAACAGCTCCACCGGCGACAACTGCGTCACCACGCTCGCCACGAACGTCTCCGGCGCCAAGTCCATGAACGCCACGCTCGCAGTGCAGGGCGGTTCCTCGGCGAGCAACCCGGGCACGTTCACCTACTACGCCGGACCGGTCTCCGAGTACGCGCCCAACAGCTGCGTCGAATGGGGCGGCTCGTACAACGGCAGCTCGTGGACCAGCAGCTGGAGCCACTGCGGCAACGGAACGGTGACCCCGCCGCCCGGAACCGCGAACCCGTACACCCCGACCCAGGTGTGCGGCAGCGGCTACGGCGTCGTGGACTCCCACTCGCTCAGCGGCGCCACGATCTACCTGCTCTACAACAGCTCCACCGGCGACAACTGCGTCGCCACGATGGCCACCGACCCCAGCTCGGCCGTCTCGATGAACGCGACCCTGGCAGTCCAGGGCGGTTCCTCGGCGAGCAACCCGGGCACGTTCACCTACTACGCCGGCCCGGTCTCCGAGTACGCGCCGAGCAGCTGCGTCGAATGGGGCGGCTCGTACTCCGGCTCCTCCTGGACCAGCGGCTGGAGCCACTGCTGACGTAGGTCCGGCAGCAGCCCCGATTGCCCAATTGCCCAATTGCACGGAATTGATTGCCCGGCAGGCCACCGCCCTGCCGGGCAATCGACGTCCCCGCTAGAAATCCCCTCATGGAATTCGGGGTACTGGGGCCGCTGCTGGTCCGCGACGACGAGGGCACGCCCGCCCCCGTCCGCGCCGCCAAGCAACGGACCCTGATGGCGACGCTGCTGCTACGGGCCGGCCGCGTCGTCCCAGTGGATCAACTCGTCGAGACCGTCTGGGACGGAAAACCGCCCGCCACCGCGGTGCCCAGCCTGCGCAACTACGTGCTGCGGCTGCGCACCTGCCTAGGCGAGGCCGGCCGCCGCATCGGCTTCCGCGACCGGGGCTACGTCATCGAACTCGCCGAGGAGGAAATCGACCTCCTCCGCTTCACCCGCCTCAAGAACGACGGCGTAGCGGCATTCGACAGCGGGAAATTCGCCCTGGCCGCGCAGCTCCTGGGCCGCGCCCTCCAAGAATGGCGCGGCCCCGCCCTGGTCGACGTGGAGTCCGACGCCCTCCACCGCGAGGAATGCCCCCACCTGGCCGAAAGCCGCCTAGACGCCGTGGAACTGAGGCTGGAGGCGGAATCCCGCGCCGGCGGCCGCATCCCCTGGACCGCCGAACTGCGCGACCTGGCCCGCGCCCACCCCGAACGCGAACGCCTCTGGGGCCACCTGATCACCACCCTCCACGCCGACGGCCGCAGCACCGAAGCCCTGGCCGAATACCGCCGGATGGAACGCCAACTAGACCAGGACTACGGCGTCCGCCCCGGCGAACGCCTGAGAGCCCTACGAGACAGCATCATGACCACCGGAAACGCGTCCCCCACAACCCGCTCGTGTCCCTCACCTGTCCAAATCCCCGCCGCCCCCGCCGACTTCACCGCCCGCGAATGCGAAACAGCCAGCCTCGCAGCACGCCTGACCACAGAGCGCCGCGACGTCGGCCAAGTCACAGTGATCAGCGGCCAACCCGGCATCGGCAAGACAGCCCTCGCCCTACACGTGGCCCACGCCGTACGCGGCAACTTCCCCGACGGCATCCTCTACGCGAACCTCCGCACAATGCGAAAACCCGCACGCCCACTAGACATCCTCGGCACGTTCCTCCGAGCACTGGGACAACCCACCCGCGCCCTCCCGTCAGCCCTCGACGACCGCGCCGCCATGCTGCGCACCCTGCTAACCGACCGCAGAACCCTGCTAGTCCTCGACGACGCCGACTCCGCCGCGCAAACAATCCCGCTGCTCCCCGGCCCCAGCCCCAGCGCCGTCCTAGTCACGAGCCGCACTCGCCTAGACGACCTCTCCGCCGCCACCCACGTCGAGCCCACGCCCCTCTCCCCCGAAGCCTCCGCCAAGCTCATAGCCGCCATCGCAGGCCGCGCCCGCACCGCCGCCGAGCCCCACCCCGTATCCGACCTAGTACGCGCCTGCGAAGGCCTCCCCCTAGCACTCCGCATAGTCGGCACCCGCCTAGCCGCCCGCCCCACCCGCAGCGTCCGCTGGCTAGCCGACCGCCTGAGCACCGGAGACCTGAACGAACTGGCCATCGGCACCCTCAACGTCCGCAACGCCCTAGCAGAAATCTACGACGCCCTACCCCCCGACGACGCCCAAGCCTTCCTACGCCTAGCCGCCACCCCAAGCCACCCCAGAACCATCTCGTCCCCAGAAGCAGCCCACGCACTAGCCGTCCCCCCACCCGAAGCCGAACGCCTACTCGAACGCCTCGTGGACAAATACCTACTCACCTGCGTCGCCACCGGCTACCGTTTCAGCCCACTGACACAATCATTCGCCAGGAACCTTGAGCATGGGCGATTCGCGGCGTAGGTAGGGGCGGCCGCTAACCGCAGGCGGACTTACAGGCCCTGCCAGTCCGGCTTGGCGGCGTAGGTGGCGCGGAAGTAGTCGGCGTGCTTCAGCTGGGAGGCTGCGGCCTCGTCTACTACCACTGTGGCGCGGGGGTGGAGTTGCAGGGCGGAGGCGGGGACCAGGGCGGCCAGGGGGCCTTCCACGGTGGCGGCCACGGCTTCGGCTTTGCCTGCGCCGGTGGCGAGGAGGACCAGGTGGCGTGCCTCGAGGATGGTGCCGATGCCCTGGGTGATGACGTGGTGCGGGACCTCGTCCAGGGAGTCGAAGAACCTGGCGTTGTCCTCGCGGGTCTGCGGGGTCAGGGTCTTGATCCGTGTCCGGCTGGCCAGGGAGGAGCAGGGCTCGTTGAAGCCGATGTGGCCGTCGGTGCCGATGCCGAGGATCTGCAGGTCGACGCCGCCCGCCGCCTTGAGGGCCTGGTCGTATTCGGCGCAGGCGGCGGGGATGTCGGCGCTGGTGCCGTCGGGGCCCAGGAAGCAGTCGAGGTCCAGGCCCAGCGGCTCCAGGACCTCGCGGCGGATCACGGAGCGGTACGACTCGGGGTGGCCGGCGGGCAGGCCTACGTACTCGTCGAGCTGGCAGACGCGCAGCCGGCTGACGTCCATCCCTCCGGTCACCCTTGCGGCGAGGGCCTGGTAGATCGGCAGCGGGGTGGAGCCGGTGGCCACGCCCAGCAGAGCGTCCGGCTTGCCCGCGGTCAGGGCGGCGATCGTGTCGGCGATCAGCTCGCCGCCGGACGCGGCGTCGGGGACGATGACGACTTCCATCAGTGCTGTTCCTTGCCGTTGTACGAGAGTTCGGAGTTGTCGAGTCTGCCGGCCAGGAACTCCGCGGCCGCTATTCCGCTCACCTTCGAGCCGCCGTACGTGCACACGTCCGCCAGGTCGGCTCCGTCGCCGTGCGGCAGGCCGAACTCGACCACGACCGCGTCCGGGCGTTCGGCGCGCACGCCGTCGACCGCGCGCCGCATCCAGGGGTTGCGGTGCAGGTCGCGCACCGCGAGGACCAGCGGCCTGCCGTCGGCGGCGGCGAGCTGGGTCGCGATGTCGACCTCGGCGTCCTGGTCGACCACGGGCGCCTTCATCAAGCCTATGGTCTCCACGTGAACGGTGGGGGCCGTGATCCGCGCGGAGGTCGTGCCGGTGAGCAGTTCCTCCAGCGGCTCGGCGAGGCCCCAGGGGGTCGAGTTGTCCACGGCGATCGAGACCACCGGGGAGAACTCGATGACGTGCGGGGCGGACGTGAGCGGCTTGACCCCGGTCCGCGGGGTCACGGCTCGGCGGGCCGCCACGAGGCCCACGGAGCGGTCGACCTCGCCCGCGGCCACCGAGGCCCCGGCCGCCGTCGCCAGGGACCACCGTGCGGCCGCACGGGACCTCTCCGCGGCCTCGCTGAGCCGTTCGGCGGACAGCCGGCCCTCACGCACCGCCCAGACGAGTGCGTTGCGCAGGTACAGGTACGTGTTCTCGTCGGCCCGGCTGCCGCCCCAGCAGATCGCGTCGCAGCCCGCGGCGATCGCCCGGACCGTGCCCTCGGCCACGCCGAAGCGGCCGGAGATCGCGCCCATGTCGATGCCGTCGGTCACGATCAGGCCCTGGTAGCCGAGTTCGTCGCGCAGCAGTCCGGTCAGGATCGCGTGCGACATCGTGGCGGGGACCTCGGCGTCGCGGCGCGGGAACAGGATGTGCGCGGTCATGATCGCCTTGGCGCCGGCGTCGATCGCGGCCTTGAACGGGGCCAGGTGGATCTGCTCGGACACGTCGTCGTATTCGATCAGCGGCAGCCCGAGGTGCGAGTCGCCCGCCGTGTCGCCGTGGCCGGGGAAGTGCTTCGCGCAGCCGATCACGCCCTGGGACTGGATTCCGCGCACGTACGCCGCGGAGTGCCTCGCCACCAGGTCGCTGTCGGCGCCGAACGACCGCGTGCCGATCACCGGGTTGTCCGGGTTGGCGTTGACGTCGACGCAGGGTCCGTAGTTGAAGTTCACGCCGAGCGACGTGAGGTCCCGGCCGATCGAGCGGGCCACGGACTCGGTCAGCTCGACGTCGTCCGCCTTGCCCAGCGCCAGGTTCCCCGGGTACGAGGAGCCGCCGCGGACCTCCAGGCGGGTGACGTCGCCGCCCTCCTCGTCCAGCGCGATGAGCACCTCGGGGTTGGCCGCCCGCAACTGTGCGCACAGCGCGGCGATCTGCTCGGGGGTCTCCAGGTTCCGCGAGAAGGGCACGACGCCGCCGAGCGCGCCCTCGCCGAGCGCCCGCAGCACCCAGTCGGGCGCCGTGGTGCCGACGAAGGCCATCTGGAGCACCGTGCCCGCGTCGCGGACCAGCCGCGCGGACTGCGCGGACTCCTTCCCGGACAACAGGGTCACCCCTTCACCGCCCCGGCCGTCAGACCCGCCGCCATCCAGCGCTGGAAGACCAGGAACAGGATGATCACCGGCAGCGAGACCAGCGTGGACGCGGCCATCAGACCGCCCCAGTCGGCGCCGTGCGTGGGCGAGTTGCCGAAGCTGACCAGGTACAGCTGGACGGTCTGCTTCGAGTTGTCGGTCAGCAGGATGTTGGCCATCAGGAACTCGTTCCAGGCCTGGATCCAGCCGAACACGCCGGTGGCCACCAGGCCGGGCAGCGTCAGCGGCAGGATGACCTTGTAGAA
>Ga0310811_10000202_pt1 | contig 85745 bp, 87 predicted proteins | sample YCmetagenome_FD_207642 | JGI IMG/M metagenome (GOLD analysis project Ga0310811, IMG submission 207642) | Soil microbial communities from experimental microcosm in Duke University, North Carolina, United States - YC | ecosystem: Engineered > Artificial ecosystem > Soil microcosm > Unclassified ... | reverse complement strand
GTCCATTCGTTTTGACGTAAAATTTCGTCGAACCGCACAAAGGATCCATAAGTTTCGACGATCCGGACCTCCCGTTCAACCTCCGCGAGGCGCAAACTGGAGCGCGTCAGAAAGTCGAAGCGGAGGCTGGTCGATGAAGCGGATCGTGGTGGTCGGAGCTGGCGAGATCGGCGCCGTGATCGCCGGGATGCTGGACGCCTCGGGCGACTACCGGGTGAGCGTGATCGACCGCAGCGCCGAACGGCTCGCCGGCCTCGCGCCTTTGCCCAAGGTGCGCCGGATCGAGGCCGATGCGGCCGATCCCGACCGGCTGCGGCCCGCCCTGGAGGGCGCCTTCGCCGTGCTCGACGCCGCCCCCTACCGCTTCGTCGAGGCGGTGGCCCGCGCCGCGCACGGCGCCGGGGCCCACTACCTGGACCTGACCGAAGACAACGCCAGCACCCGGGTGGTGCGGGCCCTGGCGGCGGGGGCCGACCAGGCCTTCATCCCGCAATGCGGCCTGGCGCCGGGCTTCGTCACCATCGTGGCCCACGACCTGGTGGCGCGCTTCGACGAAGTCCTGGACGTGAGCCTGAGCGTGGGCGCCCTGCCCCAGTTCCCGAGCAACAGCCTCGGCTACAACCTCACCTGGAGCACCGAGGGCCTGATCAACGAATACTGCGAGCCGTGCGAGGCGATCGTCGACGGCCGCCGCTGCCTGATCCAGCCGCTGGAGGATTGCGAGGCCTTCGCCCTCGACGGCATCGCCTACGAGGCGTTCAACACCTCCGGCGGCCTCGGCTCCCTGTGCGACACCCTGGACGGGAAGGTGCGCAACCTGAGCTACCGCACCATCCGCTATCCCGGCCACGCCGCCCTGATGAAGACCCTGCTGGGCGACCTGCGCCTGCGCGAACGGCGCGACCTGCTGAAGGACATCCTCGAGGCGGCCGTGCCGCGCACCACCCAGGACGTGGTGATCGTGTTCGTCTCCGCCACCGGCCGGCGCCAGGGCCGCCTGACCCAGGAGACCTACGCCCACAAGATCTATCCCCGCGAAGTCGGCGGCCTGCGCCGCAGCGCCATCCAGGTGACCACCGCGTCCAGCATCTGCGCCGTGCTCGACCTGCTGGCCGAGGGCCGCCTGCCCCAGAGCGGCCTGGTGCGGCAGGAGGACGTGCCGCTGCAGGCGTTCCTGGCCAACCGCTTCGGCCGCGCCTACGCCGCCGCGTCCCCCGACGCGCCGACCCGCGAGGCGGCCTGACATGGACGACGCCGCGCGACCGCCGGTCCTGGCCTCCGCCGCCGAGGAGGCTCGCGCCCTGCTCGGCGACCTCGGCGTCGCCCTGCCGCCGGACGGGTCGCTCGCCTGCCGCTCGCCCGTCAGCGGCGAGACCATCGGCCGGGTCGCCGACGCCACGCCCGAGGCGGCCGGCCAGGCGATCGCCCGCGCGCAGGGCGCCTTCCTCGCCTGGCGCAAGGTCCCCGCGCCCCGGCGCGGCGAACTGGTGCGGCGGCTCGGCGAAGAGCTGCGCGCGGCCAAGGTCCCGCTCGGGCGGCTGGTCACGCTCGAGGCGGGCAAGATCCTCTCCGAGGGCCTCGGCGAGGTGCAGGAGATGATCGACATCTGCGACTACGCCGTCGGCCTGTCGCGCCAGCTCCACGGCCGCACCATCGCCTCCGAGCGGCCCGAACACCGCATGATGGAGACCTGGCATCCGCTCGGCCCCGTGGGAATCATCACCGCCTTCAACTTCCCCGTGGCCGTATGGGCCTGGAACGCGGCCCTGGCCCTGGTCTGCGGCGACACCGTGGTCTGGAAGCCGTCGGAGAAGACGCCCCTCACCGCCCTGGCGGTGCAGGCCCTGTTCGACCGGGCCGCCGCCGCCTTCGGGCCCGAGGCGCCGCAGGGGCTGTCGAGCGTGCTCCTCGGCGGGCGGGCGACAGGCGAGGCGCTGGTCGACCATCCGGCCATCGCCCTGGTCTCGGCCACCGGCTCGACGGCCATGGGCCGCGCCGTCGGGCCGCGGCTGGCGGGTCGCTTCGCCCGCGCCCTGCTGGAGCTCGGCGGCAACAACGCGGCGATCGTCGCGCCCTCGGCGGACCTCGACCAGGCGCTGCGCGCCGTCGCCTTCGCCGCCATGGGCACGGCGGGCCAGCGCTGCACCACCCTGCGCCGGCTGATCGTGCACGACGACGTCTACGACGCCTTCGTCCCGCGCCTGAAAGCGGCCTACGCCGGCGTGCGGGTGGGCGACCCGCGCGATCCCGCCACCCTGGTCGGCCCCCTGATCGACGCCGCCGCCTTCGACGCCATGCAGGCCGCGCTGCAGGAGGCCGAACAGGCCGGCGGGCGGGTGTCCGGCGGCCGGCGGGTGACGGTCCCGGGCGCGGATGGTCTCTACGTCGCCCCGGCCCTGGTGGAGATCGACCACCAGGCCGCGATCGTGCGCCGCGAGACCTTCGCCCCGATCCTCTACGTCCTGCGCTACCGCACGCTCGACGAGGCCATCACCCTCAACAACGACGCGGCCCAGGGCCTGTCGTCGTCGATCTTCACCCTGGACCTGCGCGAGGCCGAGCGCTTCCTCTCGGCGGAAGGCAGCGACTGCGGCATAGTCAACGTCAACATCGGCCCCTCGGGCGCGGAGATCGGCGGCGCCTTCGGCGGGGAGAAGGAGACCGGCGGCGGGCGCGAGGCGGGCTCCGACAGCTGGAAGGCCTATATGCGGCGGGCGACCAATACGGTGAACTTCAGCGCCGACCTGCCCCTCGCCCAGGGGGTGCGGTTCGACATCGATGGAGGACCTGGCCATGGCTGACGCATCCGCCGCCCTCCAACGGCTGATGGCCCCCGCGATCGGCGCCGAAGCGGCCGCCGAGGTGCTGGCCACCCTGTGGATCCCGTCTTCGCTCTTTCCCGGCGCCGCCGGCCAGGTCACGCGAGGCCTCTGCGCCATGGCCCTGAACGGGGTGCTGTTCCACGACCTGCTGCAGCGGGTCCCCACCGGTGCGGCCTATGTCGCCGACCGGCGGCGGGCCGGCGAACGGATCGTGCTCGACCACGGCGCCCTGCGCACCATCGACCTCGACGGCGGGCCCGTGGGCGCCCTGCCCGGCGGCCACGGCGCCTTCGCCCGCATCCTGGAGCCCCTCGGCTACCGCGAGGCCGGCCTCTATCCCTTGGAGCGGCTGAAGATGACCGGCCGAGCCTTCGCCCACCTGGACCTGCCGCAGGACATTCCCCAGTTCTTCGTCAGCGAGCTGCATGTGCAGCGCTTCTCCCCGGCCTTCCAGGCCGTGGCCCGGCGGGTGTTCGAAAAGAGCCGCGATCCGCTCGGCGCCAAGGCGCGGGCGGCGCTGGACGCCTTCGCCGCCACGGGCGCCTGCGAGGAGGGGCTGGCCCGCGCGGCCCTCCCCGACCTCGCCGCCGCCTTCGGCCGCTGGCATCCCCTGCCGAGGGTGGAGGACTACGAGGCTCTGTTGCAGGAGTCGGCCGAGGCGGCCTGGATCTCGACCGAGGGCGGCGCCTTCAACCACGCCACCTCCCGGGTGGCCGACGTCGAGGCGACGGCGCAGGAGCAGCGGCGCCTGGGCCGCGCGGTCAAGGACGCCGTCGAGGTGTCGGCCTCCGGCCGGGTGCGCCAGACCGCCTTCCGCGCCGATCCGGTGCTGCGCCCGCTGGCCGGGGCGCACGGCCCGGTCGAACGCCAGGTCCCCGGCTCGTTCTACGAATTCATCAGCCGCGCGCCCGAGACCGCGGACGGCGCGCTCGATCTGCGCTTCGACAGCGCCAACGCCCAGGGCATCTTCGCCATGACCAAGGCCGGCGGCTGAGCCCGCGGGCCGGGCCGCCCGCTACTGCCCCGGCGTCAGGTAGTTCAGCAGCGACATGCCCTTCAGCGTCAGGAACACCTGGGCGGACGCCTGCAGGGCGGACTGGGCCTGGCTGAGGTCGGCGGCCGCCTGCGCCGTGTTCACGTCGGTGATGTCGCCCAGCACGTTCTTGAGCGTGGTCTGACGGTCGGTCTGGGTCTGGGCGGCGGTTTCGACCCGCTTCTGAATGTCGCCGCCCTGGGCCGTGGTCTGGGTCGTGGAGGAGACGACCCCGCCGAGGTTGGAGATCTCGTTCTGCAGGAAGGTCTGCTGCGCCTGGGTCAGCTGGCCGGTGAACGGCCCGTTGGCCTGCACATAGGCCTGGATGTCCTGGAACGCCTGCATCAGCGGCTGGCCGACGTCGGTGGCGAGGAACCCGGTCGAGATGGTGGTCTGGTCGTCGATGCGGTTGGCGGTGGTCAGGTTGCCGTTCTGGAAGAAGTTGGAGACGGCGGGATTGGCCGCGGGCGGAGTGGCCACGAGCTGGGTGATGTCGGTGGCGGTGAACGGCTTCGTCTGGGTCTGGCCGCCGGAGAACAGGTAGTCGCCGCCATACTGGGCGTTGAGCGCCTGCACCGCCTGGGAGAAGTAGCTGTTGACGTCGGTCATGACGCCGTCGCCCTGGCCGTTGGCCAGCGCATTGATCAGGGTCTGCTTGAGGGCGGCGGCCGTGTCCGACACCTGGCCGAGCGCGGTCTGCTGGAAGTTCAGCTTGACCTGCAGGTTGCTGAGCTGGCTGACCAGGCCGTCGACCCGGCTCTTGACGGTGTTGGTGGCGACCAGGTCGCGCGTCTGGTCGCCGAAGTCCGTGAGGTCGTCGCCCTTCTTGCCGGTGGACACCTGCTGCTGGGCGGTGAGCTCCTTGTTCTGCGCGGCCATCAGGTCGGCGAGGATCACCGAATAGTTGTTCTGGGTGGAGACGGGCGTGACCATGGAGGCGTTCCTCAGATCATCTGCAGGAGCGTGTCGTACATGTCCTTGGCCGCCTGGATGAGGCGGGCGCTGGCGTTGTACGACTGCTGGAAGGTGGTCAGGTTGACCAGTTCGGTGTCGAGGTTCACGCCCTGGCGGGCCGACCGCTGGGCGGTGGCCTGGGACAACAGGGCGTTGGCCGCATCGGCGTGGTCGCTGGCGTTGCTGGCCATGGCCCCGACCTGGCCCGCGAGCTCCGAGCCGTAGGCCGAGACCGAGGTCAGGGCGCCCTTGAGTTGGCCGGCGGCGGAGAAGGTGGCCGAGGCCGAACCGGAGTTGGCCATGGCCATGGCCGCGCGCCCGTCGCCCACCGCCAGGGCCGGCTGGCCGTTGACCGTCTGGGTCAGGTCGAGCTGGGCCAGGGACAACAGCGCCGGATTGGCGGCGATGTCGGTGCGGATCGAGAAGCTGGAGGTGCGCGAGGCCTGGGTGGTCCAGCCGAGGCCCATCAGCTGGCTGAAGTTGGGCCCGCCGGCGGTGTTCGAGGTGTTGTCGCTGATCACCGAGACGCTGGCGCCCCTGTAGGCGTTCGAGGGGGCGAAGGCGATGTGGCCCTGGGCGTCGACCCCGAAGCTGCCGTAGGACCCGATCGTCGAATTGAGGCCATTGATCAGGTCGCCGATGGTGGCGGCGCCGGCCGGCACGGTCAGATTGATCTGGCGCACCGCCGCGCCGTTGGAGTCCACCAATTCCAGGCCGATGTTCCCGCCCGCCGCGAAGGTGTTGGGCGAGGCTGCGGTCAGGCTGCTGCTGACGTTGGCGTACTGGCTCGACTGGATCAGGTTGTTGAGGCCGAAGAACTGGCCGAAGTTCAGGCCGGCGTTGCTGGACGGCGTGGTCGGATCGTCGGTGATCGCCACCCCGTCGGAGCCGGCCGTCGCATTGATGCTCAGCGCCCCGTTGGTGAAGGTGGCGCTGCCCTCGCTGCCGAGCGCCGTGTTCAGCGTCGCCAGGAAGTTGGCGGGGGTGAAGCTGACCGTCGAGGTCGCGCCCGTGTTGTCGGTGATGTTGATCTGGCCGGCGCCGAAGTCGACGTCGAGCCTCTGCTGGATCACGCCGGACGAATTGGTGATGGCGATGGTGGTCTTGCCGCTGAAGCTGGCGATGGCGGTGGGCAGGGCCATGCCGATCTGCGCGCCGCTCAGCGCGTTGGGCGCGGGCACCGCCGAGGCGCTGTTGTGCGCGGCGTTGATCTGGCTGACCGCCTGGCTGACGTATTCGCTGACCTGGCTCATCATCTGCGGCAGGTCCACCCCGGCCAGGTGCATCAGGCCGCCGATCTCGCCGCCGCCCGGGTTGATCTGCATCGGCTGGCCCTTGGGCGGGGTCGCCGTCATCAGCCCGCCGCCACCGACGACATCGTAGGACACGGTCGCCGCGCCCTGTTCGCCGGCAAGGTAGACGCCGTCCTGCGAGCGCACGGTGACGCCGCCGGTGAGGTCGCCGGAGATGGTCACGTTCATCAGCTTGGACAGGCTGTCGAGCAGGCCCTGTAGCTGGTTGGTCAGGCCCGAGGTGTCGCCGCCCGAGACGCCGATACGGGCGATGCTCCCGTTGGTCTGGGCGATCTGGCCGAGGATGTTGTTGACCTGGGTGACATCGGCCGTGGTGCGCTGGTTGGCCTCGTCGCGCAGGCCCGACAGATTGGCCGACAGGTTGTTGGCGCTGGTCAGGAAGTCGTTGACCGCGTTCAGGGCGCCGGTACGGGCCAGGCTCGAGGACGGGCTGTCGGCCGCCGCCGAGAAGGCGGAGTAGACATTGTCGAGGCCCGAGAAGAACGACTGCGGGCTCGACGGGTCGCCGAACATCTGCTGCGCCTGGTTCATGAAGTCCGACACCACCTGGGCGGAGCTGGACTGGGCCTGGGCCCCCATGCTGGCCTTCTGCATGAAGGCGTCGTAGGCGCTCTGGATGGTGTTGATATGCACGCCCAGGCCGCGGCCGTCGACCACGGTCTCGGACTGGCTGATCACCTTGCGCGAATAGCCGGCGGTATTGACGTTGGAGATGTTGTCCGAGGTGGCCGTGACCTGGGCCTGGGCGGTGGTCAGACCCGAGGTGGCGATGGACAGGACGTCATTGATCGACGACATGCGTCAGGCCCTCCACCCGGCAAGTGTTGAGCCCTGCGCAGGCGGATTTTGCCTAGCGTGGGCGTGAAACGGCCCAGGATGGCTCGCTAACTCATTGATTTTCTTAGGCGCGTGTCGCAAGGGCGGCTCCTGTCGCCAAATCCTGCGCAAGACCGGCGCCAAGTTTCCAGGCCCGCTCGATCCGACCGGACGCGGCCCGGCAACAATCGACCGTCCGACCGGGTCCGGCGCCCGGCAAAAAACGCCGTGGACGGCCTCCGCCCTGACCGGGCTTGTCTATGTTTCACGTTCAATATCAATGGCTTGATGGTCGTTCGGCGAACTGGCGCGGGCATTGCTTGGAGGGAGCCGACCATCCTTGCGCTGCCTGCGCCCCACCGACCGGAACCTGATGCAAGTCGCCCCACCGACCCTGCCCAAGACCGCCCAGAGCCCGACTGCGGGGACTACGCCTGCCGGCGTGGCCGCGGGCGGCGTGGCCCCGGGCCTGCTCGGGGCCGGCGGGCTGGCGGCCGACATCTTCGCCGCCCTGGGCGCGCCGGCGACGGCGGGACAGGCCGGTGCGGCCGCGGCGACCGGCGACACGCCCGCCGACAGCTTCGCCGCCCTGCTCGCCAGCAAGACCGGAACCGCCGGTGCGGCCCTCGCAGGCGCGCCGGCTGACAAGACGCCGCCGGGCCAGGCGGCCAAGGCGCAGGCGGCCAAGGCGCAGTCCGCGACCTCCGCGTCCCTGTCGACCCAGGCTCTGGGCTCCCAGACGATGGCCGCCGCCAGCGTGGCCGCCGCCGCGCCCGACGCTGCGGCCAAGCCGGGCCAGGCCAAGGCCCAGGGCGCGGACAAGCCGGGCGAAGGCAAGGATCAGGGCCAAGACGCCGCTCAGCCCGCCCCGGCCGTGACCACCGACGGCGCTCCCGCCGCCGCGCTCGCCGCCCTCGCCTCCCAGACTCCCGCGACGCCCGCGCAAACGCCGTCGGCGACCGACCGCGCGCCCGGCCAGCCGTCCGCCCCCCCAGTCCCCGCTGCGATGCCGGGCTCCGTCCCCGTCCCGAACCCCACCATCGCCTCGGCGGCGTCCGCCGCCGCCGCCGCGACGGAAGCATCCGGCGATGACACGAGCGCCGACGAAGCCGGGACGCCCGCGCTCGCGGCCGCGCCCCAGCAGCCGGCGCCCGCCGCCGCCCCTGCGACGACGGCGACCTCGACGCCCCCGACGGCGCAAGCTCAAGCGCGGGCCTTCGCCCAGGCGGCCGGCCCGGCCGCCGCGCCGCCCCCGTCCGGCCGCGCCGTGCGCGCCCAGGGTCAGAACCCGCAAGTCCAGAACAGCCAGCGCCGGGACGACGAAGCTGCGGACGAGGCGCCGCCCGCCGCCAAGGCCCAGGCCGCCACGCCCTCGCCCAATGCTTCGCCCGCCGCCCTGGCCGCGCCCTCGCGCCAGGCGTCCACCCCGGCCGACGCCGGCGCCGCGCCGCCGGCCCCGTCCGAGCTCGAGGCCGCAGCCGCCCCGCCGGCGGCGGACGGCGCCGCGCCCGCGACCACCGCGTCCAGCGGCGACATGGCCAAACCCCAGACCGTGGCCGAGGCCACCGCCGCCAACGCCCAGGCTCAGGTGCAAATCCAGGGCCGGGCGCTGGGCCTGAACGCGACCGGCCAGGCGACGTCGCCCGGCAAGGCCGCCGCCAAGGCCCAGGCCGCCGACCCATCGGCCAACGCCTCCGACACCGCCCGGGCCACGCCCTCGCGCCAGGCGTCCGCGCCGGCCGACGACGGTTCGGCTGCCGCTCAAGCGTCCACACCCGACGCCGCCCAGGCTGTCGCCGCGGCCCAGGACCCGGCCCAACCGGACGCGCTCGTCGCCGCCGCCCAGGCGCCGCCCCAGGCGCCGGCCCAGGCCGCCGCCGCGACCGCCGGGCCCGAGACGGTGCAGCGCCTGGCCACCCAGATCGTGCAGACCGCCCAGGGCCCCGCCTCGCAGTTCAACCTGGTCCTGCACCCGGTCGAGCTCGGCGGGGTGCAGGTCAAGGTGCAGGTGGACCGCAACGGCCAGGTGCGCGCCGCCCTCTCCTTCGACAACCCCCAGGCCGCCGCCGACCTCAAGGCCCAGGTCGACGACCTGAAGGCGCAACTGACCCAGGCCGGCTTCGACGTCGCCGATGGCGGCCTGAGCTTCAGCCTGAATGGCCAGGGGCATCAGGCCGCGGGCGACAACGCCGCGCAGCAGGGACCCTGGGGCGGCCGCGCCTTCCGCAACGCCGCGGCGGGCGCCGAAGACCTTTTGAGCCAAGTGAACGAAGCCGCCAGCCGCCTCGGCAAGACCTCCGCCGCCGGCGGACTGGACATCCGGATCTAGGACCTCGCCATGACCACCGCGCCCGTCAACACGACCAACACCAGCAACGCCACGGTCAACAGCGGCCAGATCAACCTGTCCAACGACTACAACACCTTCCTTCAGCTGCTCACGACCCAGCTGAAGAACCAGGATCCCCTGTCGCCGATGGACACCAACGCCTTCACCCAGCAGCTCGTGGCGATGAACGGCGTGCAGCAGCAGCTGCAGACCAACGCCCTGCTGCAGACCTTGGTGAACCAGAGCTCCGGCGCCGGCCCGGCGGTGAACCTGATCGGCAAGCAGATCCAGTCCGCCTCCCCCACGGTCAGCTTCAACGGCGGCCAGGCCGACTGGAAGTACGACCTCGGCGGCAATGCCGCCGCGGCCACCCTCACCGTCACCGACGCCACCGGACAGGTGGTGTGGAACCAACCGGCGCCCGACCTCAGCGCGGGCCAGCACGACTTCGCCTGGGACGGGCGCACGCTGACCGGCGGCAAGGTCACCGCGGGGACCTACACCCTGAACATCAAGGCCAACGATTCCGACCTGCAGGCCATGAGCCCCAAGGTCTCCGTGCAAGGCGTGGTGACCGGCGTGTCGAGCGACTCCACCGGCACCCTGCTCAACCTCGGCTCGACCACCGTCAACTACACCACCATCACCCAGGTCCAGAACCCGACCAACTGAACCCTTCCGAACACCGAACTCCAGACCTTCGAACCCCAGACATCGAACCCTAGAAAAGGACCCACCCCATGAGCATCAACAGCGCCATGCTCGCCGGCGTGACGGGCCTGACGGCCAACGCCTCCGCGCTCGCCGCCACCTCCGACAACATCGCGAACGTCAACACCGTCGGCTACAAGCGCAACCAGACCAACTTCTCGGATCTGGTCACCGCCGCCTCGACCCAGGACTACAGCGCCGGCGGCGTGCAGGCGGTCACCACCTCCTACGTGACGCAGCAGGGCCTGCTGCAGTCGACCAGCTCGCCCACCGACCTGGCGATCTCCGGCTCGGGCTTCTTCATCACCACCCAGAGCCCGAACAACGTGTCGGCCACCGATCCGCGCCTGTTCACCCGCGCCGGCTCGTTCACCGTCGACAGCCAGGGCTACCTGAAGAACGCCGCGGGCCTCTACCTGCAGGGCTGGCTGGCGGACACCTCGGGCAACATCACCACCGACCCGTCCAACATCGCCCTGCTGAAGCCGATCAACGTGTCGACCGTCGGCGGCGCCGCCGGGGCCACCACCACCGCCAGCATCAACGCCAACCTGGACGCCGGCGAGACCGTCTCCGGCGCCTCGCAGCAGAGCGCGAGCTTCACGAGCATCGCCGACTCCGCCGCCGTGAACCACAACTTCACCGTCGCCTACACGCCGGACCCGGCCGCCGCCAACACCTACAACGTGACGGTGACCGACACCGGGAGCGGGACCAGCTACGCCGGCACGGCCGTCTACAACCCCGCCACCGGCGCCTTCGTCAGCGGCACGGGGGCCCTGGCCGCGGGCAGCCTCAACCTCGGCGCCGCGACCGTTCCGCTGGCCTCGCTGGGCCTCAACACCTCGACCACCGCCCAAGCGGTCTACAACCCGGTCAGCAACAGCATGGCGGCCTACAACGCCACCACCGGCGCCGGCACCAAGCCGGACTTCAGCGTGACCGTCCCCCTGGCCGACTCCCAGGGCGGCGCGCGCAGCATGCAGATCGACTTCCTGAAGAGCACCACCAACCCCAACCAGTGGTACGCCGAAGCCCACGTGGTGCCGGCCAGCGACGTGACCGCCGGCGCGGGCCTCTCCAACGGCCAGGTGTCGGTGGGCGTGGTCACCTTCACCCCCGACGGCCGCCTGGACCCCACCCAGACCACCCTGTTCAACATGGCCGCCAACGGCGGCCAGCCCTCGATCAGCTTCGGCGCCTCCAACGCCGGCCCGCCGGCCGCGGGCCAGGTCAACTGGGCCCCGCAACTGGGCATCAACGGCCAGACCGTGGCCCTGACCCTGGGGAGCGCCGCCGGCGGCATGACCCAGTACGACAGCCAGTCGATCGTGCAGTCGGTGTCGACCAACGGCACGCCGTTCGGCAACCTGACCTCGATCAACATCGACGACAGCGGCTATGTCACCGCGGCCTTCGACAACGGCGTGACCCGCCGGATCGCCCAGGTGGCCATCGCCACCTTCCCCAACCCGGACGGCCTCAGCCCGGTGTCGGGCGACGCCTACCGCGTGTCGCTGGAGAGCGGCACCTACAACCTGAAGGCCCCCGGCACGGGCGGCGCGGGCCAGATCTCGCCCTCGAGCCTGGAAGCCTCCACCGTCGACCTGTCCGCCGAGTTCAGCGGCCTGATCACCACCCAACGGGCCTACTCCGCCTCGTCGAAGATCATCACCACCGCTGACCAGATGCTCCAGGATCTGATCAACATCATCCGTTAATACTATCCTGGCGGGCATAGGCCGCAAGACCCCGCGAGGATCGACTTAGTAAACGGAGTGGGTAATGATCATGGTTAGCAGATCTTTACTAACGCGATTCACCGACTGTTATAGCGTTGCGGCTATTCTTCCCCTTGTAGATGGTGGGAAAGGCGTAAAGCCATGTTGCAACCGCAACGCGTAAACAGCAAAGGCGAGAGATACGTGATCGGTCCGACCGGCGCGCCCTTGACCCTGAGCGATTTGCCCCCGCGCGAAACCGAGCGGTGGGTAATCCGGCGCAAGGCCGAGGTGGTCGCCGCCGTGCGCGGCGGCCTGCTGACGCTGGACGAGGCGTGCGATCGCTATCGGCTGACCAACGAGGAATTCCTCGGTTGGCAGAAGTCGATCGACCAGCACGGCCTGGCCGGGCTGCGCACCACGCGCATCCAACAATACCGCTAGACTCCGTTCCTCTCCGGAACGCCTAGAGGCCGCGCCTTCACGGGCGCGGCCTTTGCTTTACGTGCGCATCGGCTGGCGCCTGTTTGAGCGCGAAGATTCCTGGTTTGCGCCAGCGACTGGCGCCTGCTTGAGCGTGGGGGCGAAGTGCGACCTTTTCGCCTTGCGGACCGCCCCGCCCCAAACCTGCCGTTAACCTTAATCGAGCGTTTACCAAACCACCCGGAAATTCCTGCCTAGCGAGGGACGCTCCTGTCCTTCCCCAGGGGGTGTGCGTGCAGTCTCTCATCGAAGCCCTGCAACGCTTCGGCATCGGGCGGTTGGGCGCCGTCGTCGGCGTGGCCGCCGGCGTGGCCGCGGCCCTGTGCGCCCTGGTGCTGAACGTCGGGACCCAGCCCAAGGCCCTGCTCTATTCCAACCTGGACCTCAAGGAAGCGGGCCAGATCACCCAGGCGCTCGACCAGGCCGGCGTCAAGTACGAGGTCAAGGGCGACGGCTCGACCATCATGGTCCCGCGCGACAAGGTCGCCTCCACCCGGATCATGCTGTCGACCAAGGGCATGCCGACCTCCGGCTCGGTGGGCTACGAGATCTTCGACAGCGCCTCGCCGCTGGGCCAGACCGACTTCGTCCAGAACCTGAACCGCCAGCGCGCCCTGGAAGGGGAGCTGGCGCGCACCATCCGCTCGCTGCAGGGCGTCAACTCGGCCCGCGTGCACCTGGTGCTGCCCCGCCGGCAGCTGTTCGAGGGCGACGGCGAGGCCCCGTCGGCCTCGGTGGTGATCGGGGTGGGCGGCCGCGGGCCGGGCGCCGACCAGGTGGCGGCGGTGCGCAACCTGATCGCCGGCGCCGTGCCCAACCTGAAGCCCGACCGCGTCACCGTGGTCGACGAGCGCGGCAGGCTGCTGGCCGGCGTGGGCGAGGGAGACGGCCCGGGCTCGGCGGCCGACACCGCGCGCGGCGACACCGAAGAGCGCATGCGCAAGACCATCAAGGACCTGGTCGAGGGCGTGGTCGGCGCGGGCAAGGCCCGCGTGCAGGTGACCGCCGACCTCGAGCGCAACCGCGTGACCTTGCAGGAAGAGAAGTACGATCCGGACGGCCAGGTGGTGCGCTCGACCCAGACCGTGGGCGAGAAGGCCAACCAGAACAGCTCCGCCGGCGCCCCCACCACCACGGCCGCGGCCAACATCCCCGGCGGCGCCAACGGGACCACGCCCGGCGAGTCGGGAAACACCTCCGACAGCGCCCGCACCGAGGAGACCACCAACTACGAGATCTCGAAGAGCACCCGCACCGAGGTGATCGAGCCGGGCCAGGTGAAGCGCCTGTCGGTGGCCGTGGCGGTGGACGGCGTGACGACCCTGGGGGCCAAGGGCAAGACCTCCTACGCCCCGCGCTCGGCCGACGAGATGAAGCGGATCGACGAGCTGGTGCGCTCGGCGGTGGGCTACAACGCTCAACGCGGCGACGTGGTGTCGGTGATCAACGTGCGCTTCGACCACGGCGACGAGGAAGGCGCCGCCTCGGGCCTGCCCGCCATGCTGAACTTCGACAAGAACGACATGATGCGCATGGCCGAACTCGGCGTGCTGCTGGTGATGGCCGCCCTGGTGGTATTCTTCGTGGTGCGGCCGCTGCTGTCGACGGCGGCGGGCGGCGGCTCGGCGGGCCTGCCGATGCTGGCCGGCGCCGGCGCGGGCGGCGGCTCGTCGGCCCTGACCGTGGCCGACGGACAGGTCAACATGGTCATGGCCGGCCCGGCGATCCCGGACTCGCGCATCGACATCGCCAAGATCGAGGGCGCGGTGAAGGCCTCGTCGGTCAAGCAGGTGTCCGAGTTCGTCGACAACCACCCGGAGGAGTCGGTGTCGATCCTCCGCGCCTGGCTGCATGAGGGCGCCTGACCATGGCCACGGGGGTCACCGGACGCGGCAAGAAGGGCGTCACCGACATCAACCGCCTGAACGGGGCGGAAAAGGCGGCGATCATCCTTCTGGCCCTCGGCGAAGAGCACATGGCCCTGTGGGAGGCCCTCGACGACGAGGAGATCAAGGAGATCTCCCAGGCCATGTCGACGCTCGGCACGGTGTCGTCGAACGTGGTCGAGGACCTGATGGTCGAGTTCGTCTCCGGCATGTCCTCGGCCGGGGCGATCATGGGCTCCTACGAGCAGACCCAGCGCCTGCTGCAGACCTTCATGCCGCCCGACAAGGTCGAGACCCTCATGGAGGAGATCCGCGGTCCGGCGGGCCGCACCATGTGGGACAAGCTCGGCAACGTGAACGAGGCCGTGCTCGCCAACTACCTGAAGAACGAATACCCGCAGACCGTCGCGGTGGTGCTGTCGAAGATCAAGGGCGACCACGCCGCCCGCGTGCTGTCGGCCCTGCCCGAGGACTTCGCCCTGGAGTGCGTGCAGCGGATGCTGCGCATGGAGCCGGTGCAGCGCGAGATCCTCGACAAGATCGAGGCCACCCTGCGCACCGAGTTCATGTCCAACCTGGCGCGCACCTCCAAGCGCGACAGCCACGAGATGATGGCGGACATCTTCAACAACTTCGACCGCCAGACCGAGGCGCGCTTCATCGCCGCCCTGGAAGAGCGCAACCGCGAGAGCGCCGAACGCATCCGGGCGCTGATGTTCGTGTTCGAGGACCTCGGCAAGCTCGACCCCGGCGGGGTGCAGACCCTGCTGCGCCAGGTGGAGAAGGGCCAGCTGGCCCTGGCCATGAAGGGCGCGTCGGACTCCCTGCGCGACCTGTTCTTCTCCAACATGAGCGAGCGCGCCGCCAAGATCATGCGCGACGACATGGAGTCGATGGGGCCGGTGCGCCTGCGCGACGTCGACCAGGCGCAGATGGCCATGGTCCAGGTCGCCAAGGACCTGGCGGCCAAGGGCGAGATCATGCTCGCCGGCCAGGGCGGCGAAGACGAGCTGGTGTACTGAGATGACCGACCTCGTCGCCCCCGTCCGCAAATTCTCCTTCGACACCGTGTTCGAGGACAACGGCCGGGTGATCACGCCCGCGCGGCCGAAGAAGACCTTCACCCCCGAAGAGGTCGAGCAGGTCCGCCGCGAAGCCTTCGCCGAGGGCGAGCGCTCGGCCGTGGCCATGGCGCAAGCGGCCCAGGCCATGGCCCTGCAGCAGATCGCCGCCGCCGCCCAGGGGGCGCTGAGCGGCCTGGCCATGGTCGCCCACGAGCACCGCTCGGGCTCCGCGCGCCTGGCCCTGGCCGCCGCCGGCAAGATCGCCGACGCGGCCCTGGCCCGCTTTCCCGAGGCCCCGGCGGCCGCCGCGCTCGACGCCCTGGCCCGCGAGGTCGAGGCCGTGCCGCGCCTGGTGGCCCGCTGCGCCCCCGACCAGCTCGACGGGGTGCGCCAGGCGCTCGAGGCCGCCGCCCACGACGCCGGCTATCCCGGGCAGATCGTGGTGCGCGCCGACTCCAGCCTGCCCCTGGCCGCCTTCGTCCTCGACTGGGGCGACGGCTCGGCCGCCTTCGACCCCAACGCCGCCGCCGCCCGCGTGGCCCGGGCCCTCGACGAGGCCCTGGCCGCGGAAGGCTTCCACGCCGAGTCCCTGAATTCCCCCAACGAGGCCGACCATGGCTGACGAACCGTTCTCCCTCGACCAGTTCGAGACCTCGACCCTCGCCTCCGAGATCCCGGTGGAGAACGAGGAGAAGATCGCGCAGGACCTGCAGACCGTCTTCGACGTGCCGGTCAACATCTCGGCCGTGCTCGGGCGCGCGCACCTGTCGGTGGCGCAGCTGCTCAAGCTCAACCAGGGCTCGGTGCTGGAGCTGGACCGCAAGGTCGGCGAGGCCATCGACATCTACGTCAACAACCGCCTGGTCGCTCGCGGCGAGGTCGTCATCGTCGACGACCGGCTGGGCGTGACCATGACCGAAATCATCAAGGACGGCGACGCCGGCCTCTAGGCCGCGTCAGCGAGAAGGATAAACACCCATGCGGCTCCTGATTGTCGGACGGCTGAACGGCCAACTGACCACGGCGGCGAAGATGGCGATGACGGCGGGGGCCAAGGTGGCCCACGTCGAGACCTGCTCGGCGGCCACCAACGCCCTGCGCGCCGGCCAGGGCGCCGACCTGATGATGGTCGACTACGAGCTCGACATCGGCGCGCTGATCGCCGCCAACGAGGCCGAACGCATCCACGTGCCGGTGGTCGCCTGCGGCGTGAACCCCGATCCGGACAAGGCCGCCCGCGCCATCCGCGCCGGGGCCAAGGAATTCATCCCCCTGCCCCCCGAGGCCGAGCTGATCGCCGCGGTGATCGCGGCGGTGACCGACGACGAGCGGCCGGTGGTCACCCGCGACCCGGCCATGGAGCTGACGCTGAAGCTGGCCGAACAGGTGGCGCCGTCCGAGGCCTCGATCCTGATCACCGGCGAGAGCGGCGTGGGCAAGGAGGTGATGGCCCGCTTCCTGCACAAAAAGAGCCGCCGGGCCGAGCGCCCGTTCATCAGCGTCAATTGCGCCGCCATCCCCGAGAACCTGCTGGAGAGCGAGCTGTTCGGCCATGAGAAGGGCGCCTTCACCGGGGCCCTGGCCCGCCGCATCGGCAAGTTCGAGGAGGCCAACGGCGGCACCCTGCTGCTCGACGAGATCAGCGAGATGGATGCCCGTCTCCAGGCGAAACTTCTTCGTGCAATCCAAGAACGCGAGATCGACCGGGTGGGCGGCTCCAAGCCGGTGAAGGTGGACATCCGCATCCTGGCCACCTCCAACCGCGACCTGGCGGCCGAGGTGCGCAAGGGGACCTTCCGCGAGGACCTGCTCTACCGCCTGAACGTGGTCAACCTGCGCATCCCGTCGCTGCGCGAGCGGCCGGGCGACATCCTCGCCCTGGCCGAGCACTTCGCCAAGAAGTACGCCGCCGCCAACGGCATCCCCGAGCGGCCGATCTCGGCCGAGGCGCGCCGCCGGCTGATCAGCCACCGCTGGCCGGGCAATGTCCGCGAACTGGAGAACGCCCTACACCGGGCGGTGCTGCTGTCGGTGGGCCCGGAGATCGACGAGCAGTCGATCCGCCTGCCGGACGGCCAGCCCCTGGCCACCGCGCCTGCGTCGGACGCCGCCGCCGGCGCCGCCGTGCGGGCCGCCCAGGCCGCCGGGAACGCCAGCTATGGCGAGGCCAACCTCGCCGCCTTCATCGGCCAGACCGTGGCCGAGGTGGAGCAGAAGCTGATCCTGGACACCCTGACCCACTGCCTGGGCAACCGCACCCATGCGGCCAACATCCTGGGCATCTCGATCAGGACCCTGCGCAACAAGCTGAAGGAATATTCCGAAGCCGGCGTCGCCGTCCCTGCGCCCCAGGCGGGCCTGGGCCAGAGCGCCGCCTGAGCGTCCTGAGTTCGTCGCGACCTTCTGAGGGGGAGAGTCACATGGTCTGGGCCCTGCGTAGCGTGTTCATGTTGATCCCGGATTCCCGCTGGGAGCCGGGCGGGCGGATCGATCCGCCCCCGCCGCCGCAGCCGTTCGACGCCTTCCGCGCGACCGCCCTGAAGCTCGCCAGCCCCTTCGCCATCGTGCGCACCCGGCCCGCCGGCCCGCGCCGCAGGAAGGCGAAAGTCGCCTAGATGGCCGACGTCGGTATCCCGCTTACCCTGAACGGCCCCAACCGGCCCGACGCCAAGATGGTGTGGGGCTGGGTGGCGCGCGGCGAAGTGGCGATGGCCCTCGGCATCGTCGGCATCATCGTGCTGCTGATCGTGCCGGCCCCGGCGATCCTGCTGGACCTGCTGCTGGCCACCTCGATCACCGCCGCCGTGCTGATCCTGATGACCGCGGTGCTGATCAAGAAGCCGCTGGAGTTCAGCGCCTTCCCCACGGTGCTGCTGGTCACCACCCTCTACCGCCTGGGCTTGAACATCGCCTCGGCCCGCCTGATCCTGTCGCACGGCCACGAGGGCACCGAGGCCGCCGGCCACGTGATCCAGGCCTTCGGCCAGCTGATGATGGGCGGGGACTTCGTCATCGGCGTGATCGTGTTCGCCATCCTGGTGGTGGTGAACTTCGTGGTCATCACCAAGGGCTCGACCCGGATCGCCGAAGTGGCCGCCCGCTTCACCCTGGACTCCATGCCGGGCAAGCAGATGGCCATCGACGCCGACCTGTCGACCGGCCTGATCGACGACGTCGAAGCCAAGCGCCGGCGCAAGGAGCTGGAGCAGGAATCGACCTTCTTCGGGGCCATGGACGGCGCCTCGAAGTTCGTGCGCGGCGACGCCGTGGCCGGCCTGATCATCACCGCCATCAACATCGTCGGCGGCATCATCATCGGCGTGGCGCAGCACCACGTGCCGATCGGCCAGGCCTTCTCGACCTACACCATCATGACCATCGGCGACGGCCTGGTCACCCAGGTGCCGGCCCTGATCATCTCGATCGCCGCCGGCTTCCTGGTGTCCAAGGCCGGCGTCGAGGGCTCGGCCGACAAGGCCCTGGTCAACCAGCTGGCCATGAACCCGGTCTCGCTGGGCATGGTGTCCGCCGCTTCGGGCGTGATCGCCTTCGTGCCCGGCATGCCGATCATCCCCTTCGCCGCCATCGCCGCCGGCGCCGGGATGCTGGCCTGGAGACGCGCCCAGGACACCCGCAAGGCCGAGGACGAGGCCAGGAACCCGCCGCCGGCCGCCGCCGGACCGGCCGCCGAGGGCGCCGACGAGGAGCCGATCGCCTCGGCCCTGGCCATCGACGACGTGAAGATCGAGCTGGGCTACGGCCTCTTGTCGCTGATCAACGACCTGGAGGGCCGTCGCCTGACCGACCAGATCCGCGCCCTGCGCCGGACTCTGGCGGCCGACTTCGGCTTCGTCATGCCGCCGGTGCGCATCCTCGACAACATGCGTCTGGCCAACCAGGGCTACGCCATCCGCATCAAGGAGATGGAGAGCGGGGCCGGCGAGGTGCGCCTGGGCATGCTGCTGGCCATGGACCCGCGAGGCCTGGACGTGACCATTCCCGGCGAGCAGGTGCGCGAGCCGGCGTTCGGCCTGCCGGCCACCTGGATCGACGACGGCCTGCGCGAGGAGGCCACCTTCCGCGGCTACACCATCGTCGACCCGGCCACGGTGCTGACCACGCATCTGACCGAGATCCTCAAGGACAACATGGCCGACCTGTTGTCCTACGCCGAGGTGCAGAAGCTGCTGAAGGAGCTGCCGGGCGAGCAGAAGAAGCTGGTCGAGGAGCTGGTTCCGGGCGTGGTCAGCGTCACCACCATCCAGCGGGTGCTGCAGGCCCTGCTTCGCGAGCGGGTGTCTATCCGCGACCTGCCGCAGATCCTGGAAGGCATCGCCGAAGCCGCCGGCTCCAGCCCCACCGTCAGCCAGATCGTGGAGCACGTGCGCAGCCGCCTGGCTCGCCAACTGTGCTTCGCCAACAAGGGCGACGACGGCGCCCTGGCCATCGTCACCATGAGCCCGGACTGGGAGGCGGCCTTCGCCGACTCCCTGATCGGCCAGGGCGGCGAGGAGCGGCAACTGGCCATGGCCCCGTCGCGCCTGCAGGACTTCATCCGCAGCGTGCGCGACAACTTCGAGCGCGCCGGCCAGGCCGGCGACATGCCGGTGCTGCTCACCGGCCCGGTGATCCGGCCGTACGTCCGCTCGATCGTGGAGCGCTTCCGGCCGCAGACCGTGGTGATGAGCCAGAACGAGATCCACCCCAAGGCCCGGCTGAAGACGGTGGGCGTGGTCTAGAGCCTGGCGTCGGCGTCGCCCGGGCCGTTCCTGGGCCCGGCGCGGACCTGGTGTTGCAGGGCGCTGCGCACGCGGCTGCGGGCCGCCCAGCGGGCGCCGGCCTTGCCCAGAGCCACGCCCCTGGCGGGCGCCGCAGGGCCCTGGACGATCTCCCATTTCCACAACGGGCCCAGGCCTCGCGAGACGCGGTACTGGGTGTGAGCCATCGGCAACCTCCACCATGAGAAGCGCTGCCGATCGCCGCCGGGTTCCACCCCCTTGTCCCAAAATGGAACCCTCGGGGCGGAACGGCGCTCTTTGTGACGGCTTTGCGGCGGAGATCGGGGTGATCAACTCCTCGGACTGGGAAGGCAGCGGATTCGACCGCTGGTGGCGCGCCCTGTGCGCCCGGCTCGTCGCCCCGTTCCCGGCGGGGATGCGGGAGCCGTTTGGCCCGCGCTGGCCGAGATGGGTGCGGCTGCCGAGCCTGCTGGGCTCCTCGGCGCTCGTGTGGATGGCCATCGTGCTGGCGCTTCTGGTGCTGTCGACCCTGCTGGAGTGAGGCGCGCGAAAAATCGAACCCGCCCGGGGGCTCGCGTGTTGAATCGGAGACCCCGCCGCGCACACCCGCCCGAACAGCACGTGTGAACCCCCTGCGACGGGGTCACGGGGCGGCCGCTCTCGAACGTCGAGGGCGCGCCCGCCTCTCAGCGGACCCGCCCTCGCGCAGATCGATGATGGAACAGGCGACACGCCCGCCTTCCGGCGGGCGCGTCTTGCTTTACACGATCAGAACTTGGCGCTCAGCGACAGGAACAGGTGCCGGCCCACCAAGTCGTAGACCGGGTAGCTGTTCGGGTTGGCCCCGCCGACGACGGCGTTCGTGATCAGCGGCGGATCCGTATCGAGGATGTTGTTCACCCCCGTGCGGATCGTCAGCTTCGGAAGGACCTGCCAGGACAGAGCCACGTCCATGTAGTTCACCGCCGGAACGGTGTGGGCGATGAGGTCGGGCGTCTTGTTGCCGCCGATGGTCGGCTGGCTGCTGTCCGCCTCGTAGAGCGCCCCGCCGATGTAACGCCAGGCGATCGAGGCCTGGACGTTGTGCGGCGCGCTCCAGGTGGCGCGCAGGGTGTGCCGCCACTTGGGGAAGATGCCCTGGCACTGCGGGCCGAACAGGCCGTTGCAGTCGTAGGTCTGCGCGCCCGGCAGAGGCGTGCTCTGCCAGCCCATGTTGACCGAGCCGTTCATGGCGAAGGTGACCGTGCCCCAGTCGTCGTGACCGAAGCGGGAGAGCGGCAGGCGGTAGGACCCCTGGATGTCCAGGCCCTGCACGATTTCCTGGGCGACGTTGACGTTGTTGCCGACGATGTAGCCGCCCGCGCCGACGGTGGTGCCGAACAGGATGCCGTTGCTCGGGTTACGCACGATGTTCGCGCAGTAGACCTTGTTGCCCGCCAGGCAGTTCGTCAGGCTGACGCCCAGCGGGATGTTGCTGATAATCCCCTGCAGATCGATGTGGTAGTAGTCGACGCTGGCCTGGAACCCGGGCAGGAAGCGCGGGGTGAACACGCCGCCGAGGGTGTAGGTGTCGGCGGTCTCCGGCTGCAGGTTGGCGTTGCCGCCCGTGAGCGTGGCGCACTGGTTGGCCGGGCACTGCGGGATCGTCTGGTTCAGGTACTGGGCCGCCGTGACGCCGGTGTTCGCGCAGGCGGCCTGGCTGGCCGGATGCGCCGCGTTCTTCGCGCACGGGTCTTCGGACACCACGCTGGTGTTGGTGACCGATTCCGGCGTGTAGAGCTCGATGATGCTCGGCGCCCGGACCGCACGGTTGAACCCGCCGCGGAAGCGGAAGTCAGACGTCGGCGCCCACTCGCCGCCGCCCTTGAAGGTGCGGGCGTTCACGCCGGTGGAGTAGGCCGAGTAGCGGTAGCCGGCGTTCAGCGACACGTCGTGGAGGAACATGCCGATGTCCTGGGCCACCGGCACGCGCACTTCGCCGAAACCTTCCGTCACGCCCAGGGCGTTGTGGATGCTCACCGCCGCCCCGCCGAAGCCGGACATGTCGTTGCTGAGCTCGGCCTGGTCCGGATCGTAGGTCAGGGTGTCGCGCCGGACCTGGAAGCCCGCCGCCACGCCCACGCCCTCGCTCGCCCACGGCGACTTGACGCCGTAGTCGATCAGGTTGCCGGTGACGGTGCCTTCCACGACCGCCTCTGAGGTCGAGCCGCGCGAGGTGCCGGTCTCGTTGAGGTAGGTCGTGACGGCCGGGGTCACGCCGCCGTCCTGGAAGATGTTGTAGGGCACGCAGGCCGAGCCGCCGGTGATGCAGACCGGGCTGGCCGCGGTGCCTTTCACCAGCAGGCCGTTCTGGGCCCGCGCGATGCTGATGAAGTTGGCGTTGGAGACGAACACCTTGGTGTCGTAGTACGAGCCGTAGAGCTCATAGGTGAACGGACCCCACAGCTTGCCCTTGGAGCCGAGCACGACGCGGAAGTTGTCGTGATCGTACTCGAACGCGCGCGGTCCGCCCTCGACGTTGCGGCGGCCGAAGTAGACGTCCTTGTTCCCCGGGTTGTTGGGGTCGCTGTTGAAGACGGTGCTCGAGATCTGCGCCGGCGTACAGCCGAGCGAGGTGGCCTGCTGGTTGCTCAGGAGCGGGTTGTTGCAGTTGACCAGGTAACCCCCCGAATCCGTCGCGCCCGAGCCCTGGAACAGGGCCGAGGGAGCGACCTGGGTGTTGGTCTGGTCGTGCATGAACTGGAACGTCAGGTACGGATTGAGCCAGTCGTTGTAGTTGTAGTTGGCGAGGAAGCCGCCCGTGTAGCGGGTGTCCTGGTGCAGCAGGGACTCGTAGGGGTTGGAGTTGAACAGCGGCGGCGGCGTGGAGCCCGCGGCTGGATAGTCGGCGAACGAGTGGCCGACCACCGAGTAGGTACCGCCGGTGCCGTCCGCCAGGTAGACGATGTTGGAGTTGGACGAGCCGGTGCAGGTCTTGTCCCCCTTCAGCTGGCACGCCGAGTAGTCGCGGGCGCCCTGGAAGATCGGGTCCTGCGAGAAGTAGGTGGCGTAGCCGGTGATGTTGCCTTTGCCGTCAGCCGAGTTCTGGCCGAAGATCAGGCTGTAGTTGCCGGCATAGCCGTCCCACTTGGAGCCGGGGATCGGGGTGCCGAACTTGCGCTCCAGCCCCTGCATGAAGCTGTTCTGCTGGCCGTGCTGGTTGACGCTCCAGTCGGCGTCGAGCTGAACACCCTCGAAGTTCTTCTTCATGATGAAGTTGACGACGCCGGCCACGGCGTCCGAGCCGTAGGTCGCCGACGCGCCGCCGGTCAGCACTTCGACCCGCTCGACGAGCTGCGAGGGGATCTGGTTGATGTCAGGCGCCGGGTTGGGGTTGCCGGTATTGGGGTCGCCGATGCCGAGCCGCTTGCCGTCGACCAGGACCAGGGTGCGCTGGGGCCCGATGCCCCGCAGGTCGACCGTGGCCGCGCCGCCGGGATTGGACAGGGCGTCGGAAGTGGGGCCGAAATCGACGCCGACGGCGAAGTTGGCTTGGGGAAGCTGGTTCAGGATGTCGACGGTCTGGACCCGCCCGCCGAGCGAAATGTCCTGCGAGGTGACCACCTGCACGGGGCTGATGCTCTGGAGATTGGGAGAAGCGATCCTGGTGCCCGTGACCACGATCTCTTGGACCGCGGTGCCACCACTTGGGGCTGCAGCGGCGGCCCCCTGCGCATGTGCGCCGACAGGCGCCATGATTCCGATGACAGCGGCGCTCGTCATCAGCAGGGAAACACTCGGTTTCCCATTCCCTCGAATACGCATGGTATCCCTCAATTAGCTGGTTTGATTGCTTATTCTCCGCCCGCCCCCTTGCTGATCTCGACCCCCCGCCTACATCAGAGGTCAAACTAAAAGCCAAGCTTCACTCTTATCGCTCATCTGGGCGCCCTGGTTCCAGGCGCTGATGCTTGGATTCACGCAACTGATGCATTTTCGTCACTATATTTTAGCATATACCACCTCCAGCTGCGCCACATTTCTATCGAGGTGAGGCGTCAACACTTGAAGCTGTGGCGCCAATTCAACACCCAGCCCTTGTGATCCACGCGCGGGGCCCCCACAACCTGCAGGAGCGGCCGGCGACTTCGGCCGCGGAAGCCAGGCTGGCGTCGAAGCTGCTGCCCAAGGCGTGGGCATGGCAGAAGGCGCCGTGAAAAATGTCGCCCGCGCCCAAGGTGTCGACCGCCTCCGCTTCCGGCGGGCGAATCTCGCTTGACATCCGCCCCGCGCTCCATCGCACCGGGCCAGGGCCGCTGGTGATCGCCGCGGCGGCGGCGCCTTGCCGGAGGAAGCCCAGGACGTCGGACACGCCCGGCGGCGCGAACCGGCTGGAGACGATGGCGATGTCGATCCAGGGCAGGAGTTCGGCCGTCCACGGCTTCCACGAGCCGCCGTCCAGCACCGTGGGCACGCCCGCCGCCCGCGCCCGGCGCAGCACCGGCAGGGCCAGGGCCGGCAGGTGGCCGTCGCTGAGCACCACGGCCGGGCGCGGCTGGAACAGGCGATCGAGCCGCTCGGGCGAGAGACCCGCAACGCTGTCGTCCGGCAGGGGCTGGTTGACGATGGCGCGCGCCGCGCCGCTGAGGATGACCGACGACACCGGCAGCACGTCCGCCGCACCCTCGGCCGCATCGTCCAGCTCGACGCGGTGCTCCCGAAGGTCGGCCCGCGCCCGGTCGGCGAACACCCCCTGCCCCACCACCGAACACAGCCGGGCGTGGCCGCCGAGGGCGGAAAAGGTCACGGCGGCGTTCAGCGCGGGCCCGCCGCCGGTGACATAGGCGACCTCGGCCTCGACCTTGCCGTCGGGATCGGGAAAGCGCGCGCAGCCATAGACGATGTCGAGCGTGCTGCGCCCGACGAACAGGCCCGTCACGCCCGGCGCGGCCACCCGGTCAGGACGGCCGTTGCTCGTGGTGGACGTCGCCCACGCGCTGGCGCGCCTGGTCGAGCCCGCCGGCGCCGGCCAGCATCTGGCGCATGCCGGCCATCATGGCCTCGAAGTCGGCGCGGGTGTTGACGTGGGGGAACGGCGTGGACGGCACGGGCAGGCCGAGGAAGGCGCACAGCGGCGCCCAGCCCTGCTCGACCTCATAGACCAGCAGCCGCTCCTTGGGGATGGCGGCGATCACCGCCTCGTTGTGGCGGCGGAAGTAGTCGGTGATGAAGGCGCGGTCGCCGAAGTGGCCTTCATAGTCCTGGAACACCGTGGCGTCGAAGAAGGCCTTGTCGGGGGTCATGGCGGCGATCTCGCGGATGCCCTCCGAGAGGATGGTCTCGCGGGTGGATTCGAACCACCTGTCCGCATCGCGCACCGAGAGCAGCACCTTGGCGTCCGGATAGTGGACGGCGAGCGCCCGCCAGGAGCCGCAGGCCGGATAGTCGACCGTGGCGACGTAGCCCTCGAAGATCGCCTCCCAGTCCGGCCGGCCGCGGGCGGCCTCGAGCCATAGCGGCGGGTTGGCCGGATTCCCGAAGCATTCGCTCATGTGGTAGCAGCGGCCGCCGAGCAGTTGCTCGAGGGCCACCTTCAGCGAGGCCGTTCCGGTGCGGCCGAGGCCGGCCCCGATCACCTTCAAAGTCATGGCAGGCTCCATCACGCGCGGTCGAAGGGGGACTTCGGCCACCATAGGCCAGAGCGTGGGCGCGAGCCAGACCGCGCCAAATCGGGACGGCGCCAGGAACAAGCTTTGATGGAATCCCGTTTCAGGGCGGTTTGCAGTGAGCGCCCGCCGTGTCGAACAGTCAGTACATGCCCCGGCTCGATGGCCTACGCGCCCTCGCCGTGGGCGGCGTCCTCCTCGACCACTTCATCCACGCGCCCGCCATCCACGCGTTGCGGACCGGCCAGACCGGGGTGCGGTTGTTCTTCGTCCTCAGCGGCTTCCTGATCACCTCGATCCTGATCCAGGAGCGCGACCGCGCGCCCCGCCTCGTCCAAGCCGCGGCGCGGTTCTACGGCCGGCGCCTGCTGCGACTGTCGCCCGCGCTGTGGCTGGCCATCGCCGCCGCCGCCGCGCTCGGCATCGCCGACATGCGCCAGGACTGGTGGAAGCACGGGCTCTACCTGACCAACTTCCTGGTCTCCATGCGCCACAGCTGGGCCGGCGCGGCGCACTTCTGGACCCTGTCGGTCGAGGAGCAGTTCTATCTGGCGTGGTTCTTCGTCGTGGTCGCCGCGCCGCGGCGTTGGCTGGTCCCGACCATCATCGCCTGCATTGTCATCGGCCCCGTCTACCGGGCGGTGGCGGGCGGACCGCCGTCGGACGACGGCTGGTCCATCACCCTCCTGCCGGCCCAGGTCGACGTCCTGGCGCTCGGCGCCCTGCTCGCCTGGGCGCGCAGCGAACCCGATGGGGCCGCGATCGTCCGGTTCTTCCGCAGCTGGACCGTGCTCCTATGCTGCCTGGGCGCGACGGCGGCGCTGTACGCCCCGCTGGGCTGGGACTACCGGCTGTTCCGCGCCCTCTCGGTGCTGGCCGCAGGCCTGACGTCGGCTTGCCTCATCGCCCAGGCGGCGCGGCCGTTCGCTCCGGGCCGGGGCGGGCCGCTGGACTGGCCGTTCGTGCGCCACATCGGCCGCATCTCCTACGGCCTCTATGTCTATCACTGGTTTGTGCCGGAGACGTTCGACCACCTCTGGCCCGATTCCACCCACGTCCACGGCGTCGCGGCCAGGCTGGCGTTGGCCGCCCTGTTCACGCTCATCACCCTGGCCCTGGCGGAGGCCTCGTGGTGGCTGGTCGAAAAGCGGTTCCTCGGCCTGAAGGATCGCCTGGACAAGCTCCTGCGGGCGCCGGCGGACGTTCGGCCGACGCCCGCCGAGGCTCAGCTGCCGGCGGCCGCCGCGGACTCCACGTCCGGCTGATCCGGATCGGCGTCGACCTCGACGTCGGCGTGGAGCTGGTAGATCGCCTCCATGTCGGCCTCGCCCAGGGACTCCAGGCTCATCTTGGCCGACACCGCCCCGCCGCCCAGGATCAGCACGTCGTCGCACAGGCCCAGGGTCTTGCGATGGTGGCTGATCACGATCGTGGTGCGGCGGCCCGAGCGCGAGCGCAGGGTGTCGATGATCGCCTGCTCGGTGATGCCGTCCACCGCATTGGTGGCTTCGTCGAGGATCAGGATATCCGGGTCGCGCAGCAGAGCCCGGGCCAGGGCCACGCGCTGGCGCTGGCCGGCGGACAGCTGGGCCCCGCGATGACCGACCACCGTTTCGTAGCCGCTCGGCAGCTTGGTGATGAAGCCATGGGCGTCGGCCATGCGGGCGGCGTGCTCGATGGCTTCGGGCGAAGCCTCCTCGACCGAATAGGCGATGTTCTCGGCGATGGTCCCCTCGACCAGTTCGATGTCCTGGCTGGCCAGGGCCAGGCGGCTGCGCCAGGAATGGGTGTCGAGGCTGGAGAGCGGCTTGTCGTCGATCCACACCACGCCCTGGTCCGGCTCCAGGAAGCGGTACAGCAGGTTGATGATGGTGGTCTTGCCGGCGCCCGAGCGGCCGACCAGGGCGGTCGAGCGCCCGGCCCTGAGCTCGAAGCTGACGCCTTCCAGCACCGGGGCCGCCACGGCGGCCGGATAGCGAAAGGCGACGTCGTCGAAGCGCACGCTGGTCTGCAGCGGGCCGGCCTTCACCGGGCCGCTCGCCTGGGCCGGCTTGTCCGACATGTCGAGCATCCACTCCATGACCTCCAGCGAGCCGGTGAGCGAATGCAGCTGGGCGGCGGCGGCCTGGATGTTCCGCACATTGGGCTGCATGCGGTAGAGCAGCACGACGAAGGTGGCGATCTCGGCGAAGGGAATGCTGAAGCGCGAGGCGCCGATGATCAGGCCGACGAACAGCATGCTGTAGAGGGCCTCCATCGACGGCGGCAGCAGGGAGCGCTGGGCCTCCTGGGCGTAGAGCTCCTTGCGCAGGGTGTTGGACGACGCCTCGAAGCGCTGTTTCTCGCGCTCGCCCTGGCCGAACACGCGGATCAGGCGCGCGCCCTCGACGAGGTGCAGCATCAGGGAGGCGAGACGGCCGTTGTTCTCGGTGACCTTGCGGCTGCGACGGCGCAGCGGCGCCGAGAGGCTGGCCTGCACCGCCTGGATCAGGGCCAGGCCGACGCCGACGGCGAGGGTCATCTTCCACGACAGCAGGCACAGGAACACGAACAGGATCAGGATCGCCGTGGCGTTGACCAGCATGGTCAGGGTGGTGCCGATGGCGTCGGACGCCTTCCAGCTCTCGTTGGCGATGATGTTTATCAGGCGGCCGGGGCTCTCCTTCTGGAAGAAACCGTAGCCCACGTCGATGAGGCGCCGGGCCAGGGCCGAGCGCATCAGGTGGCTGGCCTGGCCATAGATCCAGGCGCTGAGCACGCCGTTGACCGCCACCACCAGGTTCTTGAGCAGCACCAGGCCGACCATGGCCAGGGCCAGGAACACCATGCGCTGCTGCTGGTCGACGCCCATGCCGAGGCCCTGGAACAGGCGCGCCAGATGGCCGCCGCCCGCGGGAGGCTGGCCGGTCATGACGCTGAGCAGAGGCATGATCAGGGCGATGCCCAGGCCTTCCAGGGTCGCCGCCAATAGGCCGAGCACGACGACCACAGGCAAGAAAGCCAAGGTCGGCCGCACCAGACGGCGCAGCTGGGGCCCAAGGGGTAGGATGCGTTGCATGAGCCTCCGCCGGTTCCGTTTCACGATGATGCTGGACTGAAGAACAGCCGAAACCGGTCAGAGGTTGCCAAGCTTGTGAAGCAAAGCTTTGTACAGCAAGGCTTTTTCACGAATTTACCACAATTCGAAACGGGAACGGATCGGCGCTCCATGGGTTGAGGCTCGACATTAAATGCGCGTCGGAGGGACGGATGGCGGCTTTGAGCGTGATCGTGTGCACGCGCGATCGACGGCCGGGTCTTATGCAGTGCCTGATGTCCATCACCGACAGCGCCAGGGCTTCGGCCTGGCCGGTCGAGATGGAGATCGTCGTGGTGGACGACGGCTCGGAGGACGGCACGGCCGAAGCGGTGCAGGCGTTCGCGGGCTCGGCGCGGGACGCGCTGATCCGGCTGGTCCGCCAGCCGGGCCTGGGACTGTCTGTCGCCCGCAATACCGGCGTGTCCGCGGCCAAGGGCGAACTTCTGGCCTTCATCGACGACGACTGCATCGCCTCGCCCGCCTATATCGCGGAACTGGTCGCGCGCTTCGCCGGCGAGCGCGAACTGGTGCTGCGTGGCGGCCGCGTGCTGCTGGGCGACCCGCTCGACGCGCCCCTGACCATCAATCCCTCGAACCAGACCCAGCGCCTGCAGCGCCGCGAGGACGTCGGCGGCTTCATCCTGGGCTGCAACATGGCCATGCGCCGCGAGGTGCTGGACACCCTCGGTCCGTTCGACGAGCGCCTGGGGGCCGGATCGCGGCTGCGCTCGGGCGAGGACACCGACCTTCTGATCCGCGCCCTGCTCGCCGGCATCCCGCTGGAGTTCACCGGCGACATGACCGTGCACCACTTCCATGGCCGCCGGACCCGCGAGCAGGTGCTGCGCGCCCAGCGCAGCTACAACATCGGCAACGGCGCGCTGATGGCCAAGTACCTGACGCGCGCGCCCTGGTACCTGCGCAACGGCTACTGGAGCCTGCGCAACGCCCTGAGGGAGCCGCTGGGCGGGCCGGTGTTCGACGAGCACCTGAGCCTGTCGCACGGGCCGATAACCCTGCACCACCTGATGGGGGCGGCGATGTTCGGCCAGGCCAAGCTGCGCGGCGAGCGTTCCGTCTCCCGTCAGCCGACGCCGGTCGCCCATGTCCCGTCGCCGGCGCCCGCGAAGAGCGCGCCGGCGGCCAAGGGCCAGCCTCTGATCAGCGTGGTGTTGCCCGTGTACAACGGCGGACGGCACCTGGAGCCGGCCGTGCGCAGCGTGCTGGAGCAGGACCACCGGGCCATCGATGTGATCGTCATCGACGACGGCTCGACCGACGACAGCCTGACGGTGCTGCAGCGCCTGGCGGCCGCCGATCCCAGGATGCGCATCGTCTCGCGCGAGAACCGCGGCCTGATCGCGACCCTGAACGAGGGCCTGGACCTGGCGCGCAGCCCCCTGATCGCGCGTATGGACGCGGACGACATCAGCTACCCCGCCCGGTTCTCGCGGCAGCTGGCCCTGTTCCAGGCGCGCCCGGACCTGGCCATGTGCGGCACGGACTTCCACATCCTGCTCGGCGACGAGGGCCCGCTCGACTCCATGACCGAGGCGCGGCCCGATGAGGACCTGCCGATCCTGTCTCAGTTCTTCACCGCCTTCCGCCACTCGACGGTGATGTTCAACCGCGCGGTCATGGCGCCGGAGCTGCTGCGCTATGACCGGTCTTACCCGCATGCCGAGGACTTCGACCTGTTCCGCCGGATCAGCGCCGCCCACCCGGTGGCGATTGTGCGCGAACCCCTGCTGGCCTACCGGATGCACCCGAACAGCGTGACCGAGCGGGCCTCGGGCCAGATGCGCCGGACCCACCTGCGCATCCTGTCGGAGAACCTGGAGCGGATGGGGGTGCGGGTGTCGGCGCCCGCCCTGATGGCGCTGGACGCGCCGCCGCCCCTGGTCCTGGATCAGATGGTCGAGCTGTACGAGCAGGTCTGCGCCCTGACCCGGCGCGCTCCGGAACCGGTGCGTTCCGCCTTCGAGCTCGGCCGCGACACCTTCTTCTTCTTCCTGCGCGAGATGGCCATGTCGGAATACGGCATGGGCTTCGCCTGCGACTTCCTGGACCGCACCGAAGGCTGGCGGCGCATGCGCCGGCGCGAGGCCTATGCGCTGAAGGCCCTGCGCCGGGCGCCGCTGGTGGCCGAATGGACCTGGAGCGCCATGCAGGACTGGGACCGGACGACCCTGCGCCGGCGCAGCCGCAACATCAGCAGGGAGAGGCTCTCCGGGTCGCAACCGCTGAACGCCAGGGGGGCCGAGGAGGGACGCCGGGTCGCGCTCTGATACGGGCGACTAGGCCAACCCGGCCTTGACCGCCGCCGGCAGCTTGGCGGCCACGATGCGGTGGGCTTCCTTGAGGTAGGCGACCAGCTCCTCGTCCCCGAGGACGCCGGGGCCCGTGAGCTGCACCCACTTGGCCCTGGCCAGGTAGGGGGCGGGTTTGGCCACGCCCCGTTCGATCAGCATCTCGAAGGCCAGGTCCGAGGCCTTGAACATGTACTTGGGCTGGGGATCGCCGTCGGGCCCGGCATGGGCGAACATCTTGCCGCCGACGCTGTAGACGCGATCGGCCCCCCATTTGATGTCGAAGGTGGCCCCGGGCAACGCCAGGGCGGCCGCGTGGAAGGCCTCGGGCGTCATGCCTCCATGACGCGCCCGCAACCGGGCCGCGTCAAGCGGCGGCACGACCTGCAGGCAGGACGGCCGCTGGTGGGCCTGTCGCAGCGCCTGGCGCGCCACCCGGACCATGGCCCGCGGCGCTCCCGGCTCCGCCGGCTACGGGTTGTGCTGCTGGCCCGGCCGGGCGATGCCGCGCAGGGCCTCGCCGGCCCGCCTGGGCCCCTGGTTGGGCTTGCTGCGCACGATGTCGGCCAGGGAGATGACCCCGATCAGCCGGCCGTCGTCCCCGGTCACCGGCATGCGGCGCACCTGCAGCTCGGCCATGCGATCGGCGATGTCGTCGAGGTCGTCCTCCTCGCCCGCGCATTCGCAGTCCTGGGACATGACCTGTTCCACCGTGGCGTCCGGGCCGAGACCGCGGGCCAGGCCGCGCACCACCATGTCGCGGTCGGTGACCACCCCGAACAGATGGCCGTCGCGCGCCACCGGCAGGATGCCGGCGTCGGCGTCCTCCATCATCTGGGCGGCTTCACGGATCGGCGTCTGGGGTTCGGCGACGATCACCTCGCGGGTCATGCAGTCCTTCACCTTCATGGCTCATCTCCCAGGGCTCGGCGCCGCGTTCGGCGGCATGCGTTGGTCAACCGTGCGAGGCCGGCTGCGTTCCGCTGGGCGACGAAGAAGGCTGGCGGTTCGGGAAGGCCCTAGGACGCCTTCAGGAACAACCAGGCCTTGGCCACGAGGTTGGTCTGGGCCACGACATCGACCCTGCGCGCGACCCGCTCTGAGCCCATGGCCCCGAGGTAGTGGCAGTCACACAGCAGGTAGTGGGTCTCGCGCGACGACAGGCCGAAGAAGGCCTCGGCGTGGCCCACGGTGTCGCCGCGCAGGCCCGCGGCGCGCAGCACCGGGTCGGCGAAGGCCACCGCCAGGGGCGAGTTGTCGGCGCGGCATTCGACGCGGTCCTCGGGGGAACGGAACTCCAGGTGCAGCAGCGGGCGCAGCAGGCGGTCGCCCTGGCGGCGCAACAGGTCGCGCCAGCGCTGCAGGCGCTGGGCGCGGGTGACGGGAAGCGGGACGACGGCGGCGACGGACACGAGGCGGTCGAGGGGGATCTTTTCCATGGCGGACCTCCGGGGCTCTCTCCAAGGCCGAAACGGGCGAGCCGCGCACGGGGTCCACCACGAATTCGCGAGGGACTCGAGGTTCGGGCGCGCCGCTCAGATGAACTGCTCGAGCACCAGCGCGGCGCGGTCCAGCCCCGGCCAACGGCCGGCCAGGCGGTTCAGGGCGAGGATCAGGGCAGGCGCCGGCGAATCCTCGCGCAGCCGCGCCAAAGGCAGGAAATGGAACGCTCGGATCACGACGTTTCCCCGGCAACGGCCGGCCGCCGGGACAACGCGCCGTGCGCCGGAATCGATCCGAGCACGTCCTAAGCTCGGGTAACGCGCGGCGATCAGCCGGTGATGAAGGCGCCGCTCATATGCAGGCTGGAGGCCGAGACGTGGTCGAGGGTGGTGATCACCCACCAGCCATAGCCCGGGGCGATCTTGTCGAGGTTCGACCAGATCTGGGCGTCGCCCGCGCCGTCGTCGGTGATCTTGACGTAACCGTCGCCGATGGCGTCGGCCCCGGCGTAGCCGGACTTGGCGAGCAGACCGGTCAGGTCCACGCGGTCCTGGCCCGGGGTGAAGTCGGTGATGTGGCCGTTGGCCCAGGGGGTCTCGCCGAACGCGAAGGTGTCGTTCCCCGCTCCGCCCGTCGCCCAGTCGCCGGCGCGGCCGAGGTCGAAGGTGTCGTTGCCCGCGCCGCCGTAGAGGACATTGCCGGTGTTGTTGGAGTGGAAGGTGTCGCCGAGGTCGTTGCCGTGCACGGTCTGCGCCGAGCCGGTCAGGGTGATGTCGGTGACGCCGGCCGGCGCGGTGTAGGGCGAGGCGCTGGTCGACACGGCCGTCTGGCCCGTGCCGCCGCCGCCAGTGCCGCCGCCGGTCCCTCCCGTGCCGCCCGTGCCCCCGGTTCCGCCCGTCCCGCCGGAGCCGGCCATCACGACGGTGTCGCCCTGCATCTGCACCTGGGCGGGCGCCACATGGTCCAGCGTGGTCACCAGCCACCAGCCGTAGCCCGGCGCGACCTTGTCGAGGTTCGACCAGATCTGGGTGTCGCCCGCGCCGTCGTCGATGATCTTGACGTAGCCGTCGGCGACCGGATTGGCGCCCGCGTACTGCGAGGCGGACAGCAAGCCCGTCAGATCGACGGTGTCGCCGGCGTTGAAGTCGGTGATGTGGCCGGCCGCCCAGGGGGTGCCACCGAAGGCGAAGACGTCGTTGCCGCCGCCGCCGGTCGCCCAGTCGCCGCCGCGGCCGAGGTCGAACACGTCGTTCCCCGTCCCGCCGTTGAAGACGTTGCCGGTGTTGTTGGAGTGGAAGGTGTCGCCCAGATTGTTGCCGGTGATCGTCTGGTTCGAGCCGGTCAGGGTGATGTCGGTGACGCCCGCCGGCGCGGTGTAGGGCGAGGCGCTGGTGGACGCGCTGGTCCCGCCCCCGCCCGTGCCGCCGCCCCCTGTGCCGCCGCCCGAGGTCGTGGTCGAGACGATGTCGCCCTGCACCTGCACCGCGCTGGCGGCCACGCCGTCGAGGGTGGCGACCAGCGTCCAGGCGGCGCCGGCCGTGCCGGGCTTGGCCCACACCTGGGCATTGCCCGTGCTGTCGGCGGCGACCTTCACATAGCCGTCGGCGACGGGGTTCGAGCCGGTGTAGTTCAGGCTGGCGAGCAGGCCGGTGAGGTCGAGCTTGTCGCCCGCGTCGAAGTCGGTGATGTGGCCGGCCTTGGTCGGCAGGGCGTTGACATCGAAGATGTCGGCGCCGCCGCCGCCGGTGGCGATGTCGCCCCCGCCGCCGAGGGTGAAGGTGTCGTTCCCGGTCCCGCCGATCAGGTGGTTGCCGGTGTTGTTGGAGACCAGGGCGTCGCCGGCGTTGTTGGCCGTGACCGTCTGGGCCGCGCCGATCAGGGTGACCGTGTTCACGCCGGCCGGCGCCGTGTAGCTCTGGCTGCCGCTCTCCACCTGCACGGGACTGGAGGCGAGGCCGTAGACGTGCAGCCAGTCGACCTTCATCTGCGCCGACGACAGGGTCGACTCGTCGATCGGGCCGCCCCAGCCGCCCATCGCCATGTTGAGGATCATGTACATCGGCTGGTCCCAGCTGGCCGGGGTCGGCAGGGACATCACCGCCATGTCGTCGATGTAGAAGGTGGTGGTCTGGGGCCCCCACAGCATGCCGTAGGTGTGGAAGCCGGACAGCGCCGGCATGTAGGTGGTGTGGCCGATCACGTTGCCCGCGTCGTCGGCCCGGATGAAGTTGACGTTCGGATACATGGCCAGGTGTTCGAGGATGTCGGCCTCGACGCCGCCCTTGTAGGGATCCTGCACCATCCACAGCGCCGGCCACGAGCCGAGGTCGGTCGGCAACTGGGCCCGCATCTCGAAGTAGCCGTACTTCTGCATGAACACGCCGCGCGTGCTGAGCATGCCGGAGTAGTAGGCCTGGCCCCAGGTGTGCTGGCTGTCGGCGTAGGAGAACTTGCCGGCGCTGATGTCCAGCACCCCGCCGCTCTCGATCGAGAAGGGGTTGTAGGCCGACAGGTCCCAGCCGTCCTGACCGATGAAGTTCGGCGCCGTGTAGAGCTGCTTCTCGGCGTTGCCGGAGATGGCGTAGTTGTCGAGCTTGGTCGGGTCGTCGCCGAAGTTGGTCTGGTAATTGCCCTGGCCGGTCGACGGATTGAACAGCTGCAGGCTCGTGAACTCGTCGTCGAAGGTCATCGCGCCGAGCTGGCTGCGGTCGAGCGGCAGCAGGAAGTTCTGCGGCTGGAGGGCCGCGATGGTCATGTCGCGGAAGGTGATGCTGTCGTTGGCGTCGATGGTCAGCACCACGTCCGAGCCGACCTGCTGCATGTGCGACTGGATCTGGGCGAAGCTGGTGTAGTTGGCGCCTGCCAGGCGCACGGTGTCCTGGTAGGGGTGGAAGTTGTAGTAGACGTCGTGGCCGCCGAGCGCCCCGACCTCGAACTGGAAGTCGTTCTCGCCGAAGCCGCCGACCAGGACGTCGTTGCCGCCGCCGCCGTCCATGGTGTTCTTGTCGTTGCCCCCCATGATGATGAGGTTGTCGAGGCTGTTGCCCACGCCCCAGTCCCACTGGCCGTAGAACGTCAGGTTCTGGACATTGGCCGGCAGCTCGTAGCCGCCGGCGTAGGAGACGATGGTCTTGATGCCCGACAGCCCGGCGGCCGCCTGGACCACGTCGCTGCTGTTGTTGACGTAGAAGATGTTGTCGCCCTGGCTGGCGATCAGGGTGTCGCCGTTGCCGCCGTTGACGCTGACCGACGACGGTCCGGGCGGGGCGGTGATGGTCACGCCGCCGTTGGGGTCGCCGTTGACGTAGGGCCCCCCGTCGGCGCTCACGGGCATGGCCTGGCCGAGATAGTTGTAATAAGTGGTCATTCCCGACGTCCTCACGGCTCAGCCTCAGTCGGACTGGAACGCCGATGCGGACACAAGGTTCGCCGCGACTTACACTTAAGTCTTAAATTGAAACAGAAACGCTATTTCGGCGAAATAGCTTTGCCGTAAGGCGCGAATGTCAAGCTCATACATGAATTCCGCAGGCTGATCGGCAGCTTGACCATGGAGATCAAGCCGCCCTCCCCAGTCGAAACGGAGGAGGAGCGGCGAACGCTGGGCGGGGGGCGCTTTCGCCTGACGCGCCCTACGCCAGGCCTTCCTTGAAGATGGCCAACATCTGGGTCCAGGCGCGCTCGGCCTCGCCCTTGTCGTAGACGGCGCTGTCGGCCATGCACCAGCCGTGGTTGGCCTTGTAGACCTCCGCGCCGCAGGGGTTGCCGGCGGCGGACCAGGCGGCCTTCAACTGGTCGGCGATGTCGGGCTTCTGCATCGCGTCGTTCTGGGCGATGGCGAAGAAGGTCTTGGCCTTGATCTTGGGGGCCAGCAGGTGCGGGCTCGAGGGCTGGTCGGTGACCAGGCCGTTGCCCGGATGGCAGGCCATGGCCGCCCCGACGCGGTCGGGCCGGATGGCGGAGGCCTGGACCACCCGCGGGCCGCCCATGCAGTAGCCGTTGACCCCGAGCTTGGCCTTCTTGGACACCTGCGGCAGGCCGTCGAGGTAGGCGAGCCAGGCGGTCTCGTCGACGGTGGCGCCGCCGTTGGCCGGCCCGACGTGAGGCTGGATCTTGGCTCCGTCCTTGGCGAAGTTGAAGCTGGCCTGCTCGGCCGAGGTCAGCAGCGGGCCCTTCTTGGTGCGGTAGAAGGGGTTGGGGATCAGCACCACATAGCCCGAGGAGGCCAGGCGCTTGCCCATGTCGCGAAACGCCGGGCGCAGGCCGAAGATGTCGGTGAAGATCAGCACGCCCGGGAACGGCCCCTTGCCGGCCGGAGTGTAGAGCGCCGCGTCGGTCTCGCCGTCGGGCGTCTTGATGGAGACGTCGGTTTCCTTGACGCCCTGGGCCTGGGCTTCGGCTCCCCAGGCGGCGCCGAGCGCCGCGCCGGCGGCGATGGAGGCGGCCGTGAAGGCCCTCCGGTTGATTTCAGAGTCGCACATGCTTTCCTCCTGCCGGTCTGGCGCGCCTCTTTCGGGCGGTGGCGGAGGTTAATCCCAGGAACCGGCGTTCGTCACGCCATAGGATGACGAATGGCGAGGGCTGCCTATATCTGCGCCCATGGCTCTGCTGTCCGTACTCGACCTCGCCCCTGTCCCCGAAGGCTCCGATCCGGGCCAAGCGCTCCGGAACAGCCGCCATCTGGCCCAGGCGGCCGAGCGGCTGGGCTACACCCGCTACTGGCTGGCCGAGCATCACAACATGCCCGGCATCGCCAGCGCCGCCACCGCCGTGGCGATCGGCTATGTGGCCGAAGGCACGCGCCGCATCCGGGTGGGCTCGGGCGGGATCATGCTGCCGAATCACGCGCCCCTGCAGGTGGCCGAACAGTTCGGCACGCTCGAGGCCCTCTATCCCGGCCGCATCGACCTCGGCCTCGGCCGCGCGCCCGGAACCGACAGCCCGGCGGCGCGCGCGCTGCGCCGCACCCTGATCGGCGGGGAGGACCGCTTCCCGCAGGACGTGGCCGAGCTGATCGCCTACCTCGGCGAGCCGCAGGACGGCCAGGCGGTGGTGGCCACCCCGGGCGCGGGGACCAAGGTCCCGGTCTACATCCTCGGCTCCTCGACCTTCGGCGCGCAGTTGGCGGCCTACATGGGCCTGCCGTTCGCCTTCGCCTCGCACTTCGCGCCCCAGGCCCTGGAGGCGGCGCTCGCCTACTACCGCCACGGCTTCCGCCCCTCGGCCCAGCTGGACCGGCCCTATGTGATGCTGGGCGTCAACGCCTGCGCGGCCGAGACCGACGCGGCCGCGCGCCACCTGTTCAGCTCGACCGAGCAGGCCTTCGTCAACCTGCGCACCGGCCGCGCCGGCCGCCTGCCGCCGCCCAAGGAAGGCTACCGCGAGGGCCTGGAGCCGGCCTACCGCGCCATCCTCGACAGCGTGCTGGAGCGCGCCGTGGTGGGCGGCCCGCAGACGGTGCGCGAGGGCCTGACGAGGTTTGCGCAGGACCACGGCGCAGACGAACTGATCATCACCACCCAGACCTTCGACCACGACCAGCGCGTGCGCTCGTTCGAGATCATCGCCGAGGCGATGGGGGTGCAGGCGGCCTAACGCGACCTCTCCCGCTCGCGGGAGAGCGACTGTCTTGATGGTCAAGCGGCTCTCCAGGGCTGATTGGCCTTCATCATGGCGTTGAGGATGGTGAGGAGCTTTCGGGCGCAGGGCGCGGCCGCGCGCCCTCACCACCCCTCGCTCTTCGCCCGGCCAGCGCCGGGCTCGGCGAGCGGTCCCCCTCTCCCATTTGCTGCCGCAAATGGGAGAGGTCGCGACGTCAGCTCACCTAGCTCAGCTCGGCGTCCAGCGTGATCTCGGCGTTGAGCACCTTGGAGATCGGGCAGCCCTTCTCGGCGGCTTCCGCCAGTTGGTGGAACTGCTCCCCGGTGATGCCGGGGATGGTGGCGCGCAGGGTCAGGGCCGACTTGTCGACCTTGAAGCCGCCGCCTTCGGGGACCAGCGACACGGCCGCCTCGGTGCTCATCTCGGTGGCGGCGAAGCCGGCGGCCTGGAGCTGGAAGGCCAGGGCCATGGTGAAGCAACCGGCGTGGGCGGCGGCGATCAGCTCCTCGGGGTTGGTGCCCTTCTCGTTCTCGAAGCGGGTCTTGAAGCTGTAGGGCGTGGACTCGAGCACGCCGGAGTCGCTGCTCAGCGTCCCCGCGCCATCCTTGCCCGTGCCCTTCCAGACCGCGCGCGCCTTTCGGATCATTCCCGTCTCCTCGTCCTTCTGGACCATCCAGGCGGTCAACCTACGCTCGCACCGGCGGCGATCAACCTCCGGCTTGTCATGAAAAAACGTGACGGTTCGCCGGGACGGTGTCGAAATCCCCCCGGGCCGGGCGTCTGGCTGCGGACGCCACCTGCAACCCCGCGTCCCTCGAACTGGGAGACCTAGCCATGCAATACATGCTTCTGATCCACACCGACGAGGAGCGCATGAAGGAGGCCATGGCCAAGGCCACGGGCGGCGCGCCGGAGATGATGGGCGCCTACCGGGCCTATACCGACGCCATGCAGCAGGCCGGGGTGTTCGTCGCCGGCGACGCCCTGCAGCCCTCCGACACCGCCACGGTGGTGCGCGTGCGCGACGGCAAGACCCAGGTGCTCGACGGCCCCTACGCCGAGGCCAAGGAGCAGCTCGGCGGCTACTACCTGATCGAGGCCAAGGACCTGGACACCGCCCTGGAGTGGGCGGCCCGCTGCCCGGGCGCAGCCTGGGGCACGATCGAGGTGCGGCCCGTGATGGTGTTCGCCCGTACGCCGGCCACGGCGTAAGGGAGCGGTCTCGTCATGCAGTACATGCTTCTGATCGTCGGCGACGCCGAGCTGGTCGCCGCGGCCAAGGCCGAGGACATACAGGCCCTGAAGGCGGCCTTCATGGCCTACACCAAGGCCATGCGGGAGGCCGGGGTCTATGTGGCGGGCAATCCCCTGAAGCCGGCGGCCACCGCCGCCACGGTGCGCCTGAAGGACGGCGCGGCTCAGGTGCTCGACGGCCCCTATGCGGAGTCGCGCGAGCAGCTGGGCGGCTACTTGTTGATCGAGGCGCCGGACCAGGCGACGGCGCTGGATTGGGCCGCCCGCTGTCCGGGCGTGCGGTACGGCGCGGTGGAGGTGCGGGAGATCGAGGTGATCCCCGGCGTCAACGACCGTGCCGGCTGACGACCTGACGGGCGTGAAGGCGGGGCGGGCGGCCGAGAACGCCGCCCGCCATTCCTATGGCAAGCTGGTCGCTTGCCTGGCGGCCCAGACCCGAGACCTGGCCGAGGCCGAGGACGCCCTGGCCGAGGCCTTCGCCCTGGCGCTGAAGGCGTGGCCCCAGACGGGCGTGCCGGCCTCGCCCGAGGCCTGGCTGCTGACCGCGGCGCGGCGCCGGGCGCTGGATTCGGCGCGCCGGGGCCGCACGCGCAAGGACGCGGTTCCCCGGCTGAACGTCATGATCGACGAACTGCAGGCCGATGAAACGGCCGAGCGGCCGATCCCCGACGACCGCCTGAGGCTGATCTTCGCCTGCGCCCACCCGGCGATCGAAGCGGCCGCCCGCGCGCCCCTGATGCTGCAGACGGTGCTGGGGCTCGACGCCGCCGACATCGCCTCGGCCTTCCTGGTATCGCCCGCCGCCATGGGCCAGCGGCTGGTGCGGGCCAAGCGCAAGATCCGCGACGCCGGCGTGCCCTTTTGCGAACCTGACCTGGAGACCGCCCCCGAACGGCTGGAGGCGGTGCTGGAGGCGGTCTACGCCGTGTTCACCCAGGGCTGGTCGGACCCGGCCGGCGCCGACCCCAAGTCGCGCGGCCTGGTGGAGGAGGCGCTGTTCCTCGGCCGCCTGATCGCCGAGCTCCTGCCGGGCGAGCCCGAGCCCAAGGGCCTTTTGGCCCTGATGCTCTACGCCCACGCCCGCCGCGGCGCGCGGCGCGACGGCGAAGGCCGCTTCGTGGCCCTGGACGCCCAGGACGCCCGCCTGTGGGACGCCCCGATGATCGACCAGGCCGAGGCGCTGATGATGGCCGCCCTGCCGCGCGGACGCATCGGACGCTTCCAGGTCGAGGCGGCGATCCAGTCGGCCCACGTGCACCGCCGGCTGGGCGCCCCCACCGACTGGGGCGCCGTGGTGGCCCTCTACGACAGCCTGCTGGCCCTGACCGGCTCGGTGGTGGCCGCCCTCAACCGGGCCCTGGCCCTGTCGCGGCTGGAAGGGCCCGAGGCCGGGCTCGAAGCGCTGGAGGCCGTGGGCGCGGATCCCCGGCTGGCGGACTACCAGCCCTACTGGGCGGCGCGCGCCGATCTCTGCCACCGGGCCGGACGCCCGGCGGAGGCGGAAGGCGCCTACATCCGCGCCATCGGCCTGGAGTCGGACCCCGCCGTACGCGTCTCCCTGCAGGACCGGCTCGCCGCCCTGACGCCAAGGTCTTGAGGCGGAGCCTTAGGGCGGGCCCGGACGTTCCAGCTCGGCTTGCAAGACATTGCGCCTGGGCCCCAGCGCTGCTAGCCAAGCGGCTTCGGCCGGCGCCGCACCCCGGGGGTGGAGAAGACTTGAGCAGTCCGTCGCGAGAAAAGCCCGAGGCCCGTCAGCGCCGCGCGAGCGTCTGGGACCTGTTGACCTTCGAGCGCCTGCTGACCGGATCGGTCATCCACATCATTTACTGGTGCGGCCTGGCCGGCATCGCCCTGATCGGCTTCGCCGCCATCGGCGCGGCGGTGGGCCTGTCGGTGCGCGGCGAAGGCGTCGAGAAGCTGATCGCCCTGCCCGCCCTGGTGATCGGCGGCCTGATCGTGATCGCCCTGGCCCTGGTGTGGCGCGCCATGTGCGAGTTCTTCGTCGCCGTCTTCCGCATCAGCGAAGACCTGCATGCCCTGCGGCAATCGCAGAACATCGACTGAGCAGAGTCCTGACACGGGACGGGGGACACGCGCCCGAGGCGCATGTCCCCGCCGCGACCTAGTTCGCCGCGAAGCAGTAGTAGAGGCCCGCGCCGCCGCTCTGCACCAGCTCGGGCTGGCTGCAGCCGCGCGAGGCGTGGGCGGCGACCCACGAAGGGCCCGCCGCGCCCGCGCCCATGCGGTCGACGTGGCCGAGCATGGCGCGGATGCCGCCGCCCGTGGCCGAGCTCGTCCAGTTGTTGCAGGTCATGTTCTCCGGCGGCGGCGAGGGCGGCGTGCCGGCCGGGGCGTTCGGCGGCGGCGCGACGGGGATCGGCTGCTGCAGCGTGCCCTGGTCGTTGGTGCCTGTGAGCATGTCGTGGGTGTTGGGCGTGTCGCCGACGCCGTTGACCACCCCGCCCTTCTCGGTGAGCGAGTTCTGCTTGTTGAGCTTGTTGTTGGCGCTGTGCAGGTCGGCCACGCTGGCGGCCACCTCCACGCCCTTGACGTTGTACCAGGGCCCCTTGCCGATGCGGTCCTTGGCGTTGACCCCGCCGGGGCCCGAGGTGGAAAGATAGGCCTTCCAGGTCTTGCCGGTGATGCCGGCGGCCTTGGCCAGGTCCGCGCAGTGCGCGTCCGCGCCGGCCAGTCCGCCGAGGTCCGCGCCCTTGCCCGAGCCGACGCTGGTGACGAAGAAGCTGGCCTTGGGATCGGGCTTGGAGCTGTCCTGAGCCAGGACGCCGCCCGCGGCTCCGAGGATGAGCAACAGCGAACCGGCCGCCGCCGTCTTTGCGACATGACGCATGTGATGGTTCCTCCGCGATCGGGCCTCTGCACGGGCCCGGAAGACTTATGTTGCATCACTTTCGGCGTCGGGCCTAGCGGCGTGCGGACCCCGCATTTTTCGCGCGAGAGGCGTTCGCACGGAACGACGTTCCATGAACAAGCTCAACCATTCGGTGAATTCTGCGTACCCCTGGGCGGCCCGTTGCGTCTTCCTATCCGGCAAGACGAGGGGGCCTGACGCGCCGGGTCCGGGCGCGTTCCGCCCGCCAAGGCTCGGTCCCGGCGCCGTCTGCTGGCCCGCTCAGGACGGGCTGTTCCGCTCCCGTGCCGGCCTGCCCCGGCCAGGCCGCTGCATGGGATCGGCAGCCCGATCGGCGGGACGATCTGCGACCAGCGCCTCCAGGCCGGGGAGTTCCGGCGCTGGGGCGAGCGGCTCGGCGCGCCCTGGACCAGCGAGCACCTGAGCCTGCTGGACGTCGAGGGCGCAGGCGGCCGCCGTTCGTACGGCTTCCTGATGCCGCCGCTGCAGACCGAGGCCGCGGTGGCGCTGGCGGCCGACAACATCCGCCGCCGACGCGCGGCGACGGGCCGCCCCTTCGCGTTCGAGACAGGGGTGAACTATTTCGCGCCGCATCCTGGCGAAATGCCGGACGGCGCGTTTTTCGCATCTGGACCTGGAGTCGATCGAGGCCGTGGAGGGCGACCTTGGCGCCTACGACGGCGCCCTGATCGTGGTGAGCCACGACGAGACGTTCCTGCGCGCCATGGGCATCGAACGGCGGCTCGAGCTCGGCGACGGGCCGGGGCGCCGATCTAGCGCCCCGACGCCTTCCTGAGGCCCATCTCGTCCATGGCGGCGGACTCGCGCTTGGCCAGCTCCTTGGCTTCGGCCAGCCGGGCGACCTCGGCCACGTGCTCGAACTTCTTGAGCTCCTCGAAGGCCTGGCTGAGGGCGTCGCGGGCGCCGGCCTCCTCGGCGGCGAGGGCGGCGATCAGCTGGACCAGTTGCTCGCGCATCACCCGCCAGCCCTTCATGTAGCCGGCGTGATACCAGCCGGCGTCGGGATCGGTGCGGGCGCGCTCGGCCTCCCGCTCGGCTTCCAGGTGCATGGCCTGCAGGCGCTGCTCGGCGGCGACGCGGCGGGCGGTGACCTCGGCCACGCGCTTCTGCAGGGTCTCCACCTCGTGCTTGGCGATGCGGATGAGGGAGTGGGCCCATTTCATGCTCATGCTCGTCTCTCCGTCAGGCGCCGGCCAGGATCATCTGCAGGGCGGCGAAGCCGTCCTCCAGGCTGGTGCGCTCGTCCTTGTCCTGGCCGAGGAAGGCCTCGAGTTTCGGGTTGAGCTGGATGGCGCGGTCCACCTGGGGATCGGCCCCCGGCCGGTAGGCGCCGATGCGGATCAGCTCTTCCATGTTGGCGTAGGCGGCCAGGGTCTGGCGGGCGTCGCGCACCACCTCGCGCTCGGGCGGGGTCTGGCAGCCCGGCAGGGTCCGCGAGATCGAGCGCAGCACATTGATCGCCGGAAAGCGCCCGCGCTCGGCGATGGCCCGCTCCATGACGATGTGGCCGTCGAGGATGCCGCGCACCGCGTCGGCGATCGGCTCGTTGTGATCGTCGCCGTCGACCAGCACGGTGAACAGGCCGGTGATCGGCCCGGCTTCCGTGCCGTCGGCGCGGATCGGGCCCGGCCCGGCGCGCTCCAGCAGCTTGGGCAGCTCGGTGAACACGGTGGGGGTGTAGCCCTTGGTGGTGGGCGGCTCGCCGGCGGCCAGGCCGATCTCGCGCTGGGCCATGGCGAAGCGGGTCACCGAGTCCATCAGGCACAGCACTTCCTGGTCCTGGTCGCGCATGAATTCGGCGATGGCCAGAGTCATGTAGGCGGCCTGGCGGCGCTTCAGGGCCGGCTCGTCGGAGGTGGCGACCACCACCACGGCGCGGGCCAGGCCCTCCGGCCCCAGCGTCTCCTCGATGAACTCGCGCACCTCGCGGCCCCGCTCGCCGATCAGGCCGACCACCACGGCGTCGCACTGGGCGCCCTTGGCCAGCATCGACAGCAGCACCGACTTGCCCACGCCCGAGCCGGCGAAGACGCCGAGGCGCTGGCCCCGGCAGCAGGTGGTGAAGGCGTTCATGGCCCGCACCCCCAGATCGAGACGCTCGCCCACGCGTCCGCGCGCATGGGCCGGCGGCGGCGCGGCGCGCAAAGGATAGGCGGCCTGGCCCTGCGGCAAGGGGCCCTTGCCGTCGATGGGATTGCCGAAGGCGTCGATGATGCGGCCGCGCCACGCGAGGCTGGGGCGCACCACGGCGCCCTCCGGCTTGATGCGGATCTCGGCGCCGGGCGCCACGCCTTCCAGCGGGCCGAACGGCATGAGCAGCGCGCGCTGCTCGCGGAAGCCGACCACCTCGGCGGCCAGGGGCTCGCCGCCCCGGCGCACGATCTCGGCCCGCGCCCCGACGCCCAGGCGCGTGAGGCTGCCGCGGGCCTCGATTAGGAGTCCGTTAACGGCGGCCACGCTGCCAGACACGGTCAACGGATCGATCCGCTCGATCGCGTTCAATAGACTTTGCAACCCCAACCCCTGGAGCCGAAAGCCCGTCGCCCCCCAGCGGACGGACGGGTTTCGATATCCGTCGCGCATGATCGGGGAATCATGGTTAATTTTTTTCGCTGGGGGACTCTGCGGACTCTTGTCGCAGGTCAGCAAATCGCCCTAACCCTCCATTAGCATTAACCAAGTTTTTAGGGAGTCCGCCCTAGCGTGAAACCGCACGTGATGGGCGAGCTATCCGTTCGCTTTCATGTGTGTGACCGCGGTTCGGCGGGGAGGGGCAAATGCGCGTACTCTTGATTGAAGACGACAGCGCCACGGCTCAGAGCATCGAATTGATGCTCAAGTCCGAGGGCTTCAATGTCTACACCACGGATCTGGGTGAGGAAGGCGTCGATCTGGGCAAGATCTACGACTACGACCTGATCCTGCTGGACCTGAACCTGCCCGACATGTCCGGGATGGACGTGCTGCGGCAGCTGCGGGTTGGCAAGATCAACACTCCGGTGATGATCCTGTCCGGCACCTCGGAGATCGACACCAAGGTCAAGACGCTCGGCGGCGGCGCCGACGACTACATGACCAAGCCGTTCCACAAGGACGAGCTGATCGCCCGCATCCACGCCGTGGTCCGCCGCTCCAAGGGTCACGCCCAGTCGGTGATCAAGACCGGCGACATCACCGTGAACCTGGACGCCAAGACGGTGGAGGTGAACGGCATCCGCGTGCACCTGACCGGCAAGGAATACCAGATGCTGGAGCTGCTCTCCCTGCGCAAGGGCACGACCCTGACCAAGGAGATGTTCCTGAACCACCTGTACGGCGGCATGGACGAGCCCGAACTGAAGATCATCGACGTGTTCATCTGCAAGCTGCGCAAGAAGCTCGCCTCGGCCACGTCCGGCCAGCACCACATCGAGACCGTGTGGGGCCGAGGCTACGTGCTGCGCGACCCTAACGAGGCCGTCATCGCGGCCTGAGAGCCCCGGGACTGACCTCCCGGGACTGGACTTCGAGACGCCCGCCCCTGCCCCGGCGGGCGTTTTCATTTTCTACCTAGGCCAGCGCCAGCCGCTCCCACTCCAGGTATTCGGGCTGCTGCAGGGCCAGGGCGCACCAGGCGGCGGCCGGGCCGTCGTCGCCGTAGTCGGACAGGTCGACGTTGTAGGTGCGGAAGCGCGTGGCCACCGGGGTGAAATAGGCGTCCACGATCGACCACTGGCCCATCAGGAACGGCCCGTCCTGGCTCCCGGCCTGCTTGAGGGCGCGCCACAGCCGGACGACCTTGCGTACGTCGTTCTGCGTGGCCTCGGTCAGCTCCAAGGTCTCGATCGGGGCCGACAGGTCCATCGGGCATTCGCCGCGCAGCGACGGAAAGCCGCCGTGCATCTGGGCGCAGGCCGAGCGGGCGACCGCGCGGGCGGCCGGGTCCTTCGGCCACAGCGCCTTGGCCGGAAGCCGGTCGGCCAGGTACTCGCAGATCGCCAGGGAGTCCCACACCTTCAGCGCGCCGTCGATCAGCACGGGCGCCTGGCCGGACGGCGCATAGCCCTGCAGCGCCTTGCCCGTCTCGTGGGTGCGCAAGGGAACCACGATGTCCTCCACCTCGAGGCCGGCCCGGCGCGCCACCAACCAGGGACGCATCGACCAAGTCGACCACTTGCGCGTGCCGATCACCATCTGCATCGGGGCTCTCCTTCACGGAAGGCGGTTCTAGTGTGCGCCTCGCCCGGACTCCAGCCAACTTGACTCCAGTCATCCACGCAGGCCATCAGCCGGGCCAGGAGACTCCACGCCCATGATCCCTCGCTACGCCCGCCCCGAAGCCGCCGACATCTGGTCGCCGCAGACCAAGTACCGGATCTGGTTCGAGATCGAGGCGCACGCGGCCGAGGCCATGGCCGAGCTGGGGGTGATCCCCAAGGCGGCGGCGGCCGAGATCTGGGCCCGGGGCAAGGACGCGGTGTTCGATTCCGACCGGATCGACGAGATCGAACGCGTCACCAAGCATGACGTCATCGCCTTCCTGACCCACGTGTCCGAGATCGTCGGGCCCGAGGCGCGCTTCCTGCACCAGGGCATGACCTCGTCGGACGTGCTCGACACCTGCCTGTCGGTGCAGCTGGCTCGCTCGGCGGACCTGCTGATCGAGGGCGTGGACAAGGTGCTGGCCGCGCTGAAGCGCCGCGCCCTCGAGCACAAGATGACCCCGACTGTCGGCCGCAGCCATGGCATCCACGCCGAGCCGACCACCTTCGGCCTGAAGCTGGCCGGGCACTACGCCGCCTTCGTGCGCGGGCGCGAGCGGCTGGTCGCCGCGCGCAAGGAAGTGGCGACCTGCGCCATCTCGGGCGCGGTCGGCACCTTCGCCAACGTCGATCCGCGGGTGGAGGAATATGTCGCAGCCAAGATGGGCCTCGCCGTGGAGCCGGTCTCGACCCAGGTGATCCCGCGCGACCGTCACGCCGCCTATTTCGCGGCCCTGGCGGTGGTGGCCTCGTCGATCGAGAATCTGGCGGTGGAAATCCGCCACCTGCAGCGCACCGAGGTGCTGGAGGCGGAGGAGCCGTTCGATCCGGGCCAGAAGGGCTCGTCGGCCATGCCGCACAAGCGCAACCCGGTGCTGACCGAGAACCTGACCGGCCTGGCCCGCCTGGTGCGCTCGGCGGTGGTTCCGGCGCTGGAAGACGTCGCGCTGTGGCACGAGCGTGACATCAGCCACTCGTCGGTCGAGCGCGGCATCGGCCCGGACGCCACCGTCCACCTCGACTTCGCCCTGCGCCGCATGGCCAGCGTGATGGAGCGGCTGGTGATCTACCCCGAGAACATGCTCAAGAACCTCGACCGCCTGGGCGGCCTGGTGCACTCCCAGCGGGTGCTGCTGGCCCTGACGCAGAAGGGCATGAGCCGCGAAGACGCCTATGCCGCCGTCCAGCGCAACGCCATGAAGGTCTGGCGCGGCGAGGGGAAGTTCCTCGATCTACTTGAATCCGACCCGGACATCGCGCCCCATCTTGGTAAATCCGAGCTTAACGAACTTTTCGATCTTGGTTACCATTTCAAGAACGTCGACTACATATTCGGACGCGTGTTCGGGGACTGATCTAATTTTCCGCAGTGCACGAATGGCCGAAAAGTATTCTTAATACTTGTAGGCCATGATCCCTCATACCCAGAACGGGGCTTAGAGGGACAACAAGAATGAACTCCAAGATCGTGCTTCTCGCCGGCGTGCTCGGCGCTTTCGCCATCGCCGGCAGCGCCGCCGCCGACGCCAAGTCCTACCAGGCTGCGGTGGAAAAGTGCCTGAACCAATACGCCAACACCAGCGACTCCGCGACGGTGACGCTCGAATGCGCGGCGGCCGGCGGCAAGCTGGACGGCTGCAAGGTGGTCGACAACACCGGCGGCAAGGGCTTCGCCCAGGCGGCTGTGTGCGTGGCCAAGGAAATTCCGATCGGCGACAAGACCGGCACCATCAAGGTCCCGGTGCGCTTCGCCGGCGCCAACGGCTAAATCCGATTCTGTAGGTCGGCGGGCCTGTGTCCCGCCGCCTGTCCTGGGATCTGCCCCCCGGTCACCCGGCCGGGGGGTATTTCAGTTTGCGGGTTTTCCCAAAGGCGGTGGAGAGGGCATGGCGCCGAGCCGCCGATTCAACTGTAAGTCGAATCCAGCTCTGCGCCGCCATAGAGCTCGCCCTCGCGGTCAACTTCGCTGACAGCTCTCCCGCAGGCGGGAGAGCGCGCCGGAAGCCCTACGCGCCCTGCTTGATCTGATCGCGGGCGACGGCCAGGAACTCTTCCATCTTGGCGCGCACGGCGCCCTCGGTGACCTTGGCGCCGGAGGCGGACAGGTCCTTCCACACCTTGCGCAGCACGTCCTCGTCGGCATGGTGCTCGATGTCCGCACGCACCACGGCCCCGGCGTACTGCTCCAGGTGGTCGCCCTCCAGCCCCATCAAGCCGCCGGCCCACAGGCCGAGCATGCGGTTACGGCGCGCGGTCGCCTTGAACTCGAGTTCCTGGTCGTGAGCGAACTTGCTCTCGAAGGCCGTCTCGCGATCGTCGAAGGTGGTCATGATTACCCCAGCAATTCGGACACGGTCCATATAGCGCGCAAGCTCGCGCCGCAATGTGTCGTTTGGGCGGTTTTTCGCCCCACCCCCGACGGCGACGCCCATCCGCCCCGCCCTCCGCCTCGCCGACGCCACCCCGAGGCGTTTGCGCCCGAGGTCCCGATCCGGTAGGGTCCGAAGTGGTTCCGGACTCCCGTCCGAAGCCCGAGTCGGATGCGCGCGTGCGGCGACCCGCGCGCGCGATTTGCATTGTATCCGACGCCGAACCGGAAGTCCGCGATGACCCGCCGCAAAAAAATCTACGAAGGCAAGGCCAAGATCCTCTACGAGGGTCCCGAGCCCGGCACCCTGATCCAGTACTTCAAGGACGACGCCACCGCCTTCAACGCCAGCAAGAAGGCGATCCTCGAAGGCAAGGGCGTCATCAACAACCGGATCTCCGAATATGTGATGACGCGGCTGAACTCGATCGGCGTGCAGAACCACTTCATCCGCCGCCTCAACCTGCGCGAGCAACTGATCCGAGAGCTGGAGATCATCCCGCTGGAAGTGGTGTGCCGCAACGTGGCGGCCGGCTCGCTGGCCCAGCGCTTCGGCCTGCCCGAGGGCCAGGCCCTGCCCCGCTCGATCATCGAATTCTACTTCAAGGACGACAAGCTGGGCGACCCGCTGGTCACCGAGGAGCACATCACCGCGTTCAACTGGGCCTCGACCCAGGAGATCGACGACATGCTGGCCATGACGTTGCGGGTGAACGACTTCCTCACCGGCATGTTCGGCGCGGTCGGCATCAGCCTGGTGGACTTCAAGATCGAGTTCGGGCGCCTGTGGGAAGGCGACTTCGCCCGGGTGATCCTGGCCGACGAGATCAGCCCCGACAGCTGCCGCCTGTGGGACTCGTCCACCAACGAAAAGCTGGACAAGGACCGCTTCCGCCGCGATCTGGGCAACGTCATCGAGAGCTACACCGAGGTGGCCCGCCGCCTCGGAATCATGAAGGACATGCCGCGCGTCATCGAAGGCGGCGTGGCTTAGGAGATCGAGAGCGTATGAAGGCCAAGGTCCACGTCTATCTGAAGCCCGGCGTGCTGGATGTGCAGGGCAAGGCCATCGAAGGGGCCCTGCACGGCCTGGGCTGGGGCGACGTGTCGGACGTGCGGGTGGGCAAGACCATCGAGTTCGAGGTGGCCGGGTCCGACCGGGCCAAGGCGGAGGCCGAGGCCAAGGCCATGGCCGAGAAGCTCTTGGCCAACACCGTGATCGAGAGCTTCAAGGTGGAGGTGGCGTAAGGTGAAGGCCTCTGTCGTCGTCTTCCCCGGCTCCAACTGCGATCGTGACTGCGCCACCGCCGTGGAGCGTTCCACCGGCGCCAAGGTCGACATGGTTTGGCACCAGGACTCCGAGCTGCCGGCCGGCACCGACCTGATCGTCCTGCCCGGCGGCTTCTCCTATGGCGACTATCTGCGCTGCGGGGCCATGGCCGCCCAGTCGCCGATCATGCAGGCGGTCAAGGCCGCGGGCGAGCGCGGCGTGGCGGTGGTGGGCATCTGCAACGGCTTCCAGATCCTGTGCGAGGCCGGGATGCTGCCCGGCGCCCTGCTGCGCAACGCCCGGCTCAAATACATCTGCAAGGCCATCGACCTGGAGATCGTCAACGCCCAGACCCGCTTCACCGCCGGCTACGCCGGCAAGCGCGAGGCGCGCATGACCATCGGCAACGGCGAGGGCAACTTCTTCGCCGACGAGCCCACGCTCGACCGGCTGGAGGGCGAGGGCCAGGTGGTGTTCCGCTACAAGGGCGACAACCCCAACGGCTCGGCGCGCAACATCGCCGGCATCGTCAACGCGCGCGGCAACGTGCTCGGCATGATGCCCCACCCCGACCGGGCGTTCGAGGAAGAGCTGGGCTCGGCCGACGGGGCGATCCTGTTCAAGAGCGCGCTTGCCAGCGCCTGAGACAGTCATCCCCGGCGGCGTGGTCCATGACCTGCCTGGGGACCTGGAAGCGGCGCTGACGGCCAATCCCGGGGCGCTGGCGACGTGGACCGACATCACGCCGCTGGCGCGCAACGAGTGGATCTGCTGGGTCGAGTCCGCCCGGAAGGCGGAAACCCGCAGCAAGCGGATCGGCTGGGGCTGCGAGAACCTCGAGGCGGGAAAGCGCCGTCCGTGCTGCTGGCCGGGGTGCCCGCACCGGAGCCGAACTCGCGTCGCCGCCGAAACCCCTTGAGTCCCCCGCCCGTCTCGGGCTCCGTGTGTGCGTTGCCGTGCGCGCTCGATCGAGGATGAGACGGATGACCCAGCCCAGTCCCGCCGAGGCGATCCTCGGCCTGTCGACCGCCTACTGGGCGTCGCGCTGCCTGCACGTGGCCGCCGAGATCGGCGTCGCCGACGCGCTCGGCGACGAGCCGCAGACGGCGGAGGCCCTGGCGGCCGCCCTGGCGGTCAAGGCCGACCCGCTCGGGCGGGTGGTGCGGTGCCTGTCCAACCACGGCATCTTCGAGGTGCGGGACGGCATGATCGGCCACAACGACGCCTCGCGCCTGCTGCGGACCGACGGTCCGTCGCTGAGCCCCCTGGCGCAGATGATGGGACTGCCCATGCACTGGGACGCCTATCGCGAACTCGGCCGGACCGTGCGCACCGGCGAACCGGGGATGGCGGTGGTCACGGGCGGCCAGCTGTTCGGCTATTTCGCCGCCCATCCGGACGAGGCGCGCATCTTCGACGACGCCATGACCGCCAAGTCCTTCGCCCAGATCGGACCGGCCCTGGCCGCCTACGACTTTTCGGGCTTCAAGACGATCGGCGACGTCGGCGGCGGCGCCGGACACCTGCTGGCGGCGGTGCTGGATCGGGTCCCGGGCGCGGAGGGCGTGCTGTTCGACCTGCCGGCGGTAGTCGAGCGCGCGGCCGAGCGGCCGCATCCGCGCATCCGCTGCGTGGGCGGGGACTTCTTCAAGGACCCGATCCCGCCTTGCGACGCCTATCTGATGATGACGGTGCTGCACGACTGGTCGGACGCCGAGGCCGCCGCGATCCTGGCGCAGATCAAGCGCGCCGCGCCGGCGGGGGCCAAGGTGGTGCTGCTGGAGTGCGTGGTCGGCATGACCGAGGGCTACGACTTCGGCAAGGACCTCGACATCGAGATGCTGGTGATGACCACCGGGCGCGAACGCACGGCCCAGGAGTGGACGACGGTGCTGGCCGAGGGCGGCTGGCGGCTGACCCGGATCGTCCCCACGGCGAGCGGCATCTCCGCGGTGATCGAGGCGGAGGCGGCCTAGCCTTCAAGGATTTATTCCGAACGGAGTTGAACGCGCCGCGGGACTTGGCCGTTTCGCCCCCATGGCCTTCGGCAACCACTTCCTGGACGGTTTGAGGCCTCGCGACCTGGCGGCGCTCGAGCCCCACCTGCGCAAGGTCACCCTGGCCCAGAACCAGATCCTGGCGAAGACCGGCGAGCCGGTGGTGCGCAGCATCCTCCCGGTCAGCAGCATCATCTCGGTGATCCTGGAGATGCAGGACGGGCGGCAGATCGAGACCCGCACCATCGGCTGCGAGAGCGGCTACGGCCTGCTGCACGTCCTCGGGGCCTCGACGTCCTACGAGACGGTGACCACCCAGATCGGCGGCGAGGCCTATGCCGTCGACCAGCGCGCCTTCGGCGCCCTGGCCCGCGAAAGCACGAGCCTGATGGAGAACATCGTCCGCCACGGCCAGGCGACCATCGTGCAATCGGCCCAGTCGGTGGCCTGCAACGCCCTGCACGACGTCAGGCAGCGGCTGGCGCGCTGGCTGCTGATGACCCAGGACCGGGTGAGCGACGACGAACTGCCCCTGACCCAGCAACACCTGTCGGCGATGCTCGCCGTGCAGCGCACCACCGTCACCGCCGCGGCCTCCGATCTGCAGAAGGAGGGCGCCATCGCCTATCGCCGCGGACGCATCACGGTGGTGGACCGCACGCTGCTGATGAAGCGTTCGTGCGAGTGCTACGCGGCCATCGAGAACAACGTGAAGCAGATGTTCGCCGCCCCGAACGTGGGCGCGTCATCGGGCATGCACTGAGCGCCGTCATCCCGGCGCCAGCGCCAGGCTCGCGCCGTCGAGCGCATAGCGGGCGTAGCGGTAGTCGTGGATGAAGGCGATCTTGCCGTCTGTCCACTCGATCCACATGAAATAGGCCGGCTCGGCCGCCTCGCCCGGGAAGGCGGCCAGGACCTCGCGGCCATCGAGCCAGGCGGGCGCCAGGCGCACCGGTTCGATGCCGGCGTAGATGGTGAAGAACCGCCCGACGTCGGCCGCGCCCTGGCGGGGCGCGTGGGTGGCCTGGTTGAGCCGGACGTCGTCGGCCAGGAGGTCGCGCAGACCGTCCCAGTCACGCCCGTTGAACAAGGCGGCGTAGCGCGCCACGGCCGGCGACGGGGCGCGGGGCGAGGGCTCGGACGCCGGACGGGCGGCGATCACCTTCAGCCGGGCGCGGCCGCGGGCGAGGTGGGCGGTGACGGCGTAGGCGCTCAGGTCCAGCAGCGCGGCGATCTCGTTCACCGAGTGGTCGAGCACGTCCTTCAGGATCACCGCGCTGCGCTGGGTGGCGGGCAGTTCGACGAAACGCGAAACGGCCATGCGGACGGCTTCCCGGCGCATCAGGGTCTCCAGCGGATCGGGCGCGTCGGGATCGGGCGCGTCCTCGGCGGCCTCGATCGGCTCTGAGGCGCGCACCGCCCTCCGGCGCAGGAGGTCCAGGGCCTGGTTGTGGGCGATGCGGAACAGCCAGGCGCGCATGGGGGTGGCGGACTCCAGGGCGCCCAGCGCCGCGAGGCCCTTGGCGATGGCGTCCTGCACCACGTCCTCGCCGTCGATCACCGAGCCGGTCAGGCGGGCGCAGTAGCGGTGCAGGTCCGCACGCAGCTCGGCGACCAGGGCGAGGAAGGCGCCCTGGTCCACGCCGCCGCCGGTTTCCGTAGGTCGTTGGGCCGGTCCCTGGCTCACGCCGCCGCCTTCTCTTCCAGGATGGTGATCCCCGTGTCGCCCCGCACGCCGAGAGCGAGCGCGTCATCATACCGCGGATCGTTCAGGATCGTGGCCACATGCTCGCCATAGGCGGCGGGCGACATCGCGGGAAAGCCGGCGAGGATCGCCTCGGGCGGCACGCCCCGGGCGCGGCCGTAGGCGCGGGCGCCCGCCTCCCCCACCCCGCCGCCGGCGACCATCTGCAGCGGCGCGATCGCCTGGATGCGCAGGCCGAGGCCTCGCTTGTCCGAGACCTGCTGGGCGTAGCCCGCCATCAGCCACAGCATGCGCTTGGCTCCCGCATAGCCGCCGGACTGGGGCGAGCCCTGGCGCGCCGCGCCGCTGGAGCCGACCAGGATGCGGGCGCCCTCGGCGAGCGGCAGGGTCAGGGCCGCCTGCAGCCAGTGGAAGCCGCCCTTGACGTCGACCTCCCAGGGGCGGGCGAAGGCCTCCCAGCTGATCTGGTCGATGGGTCCCTCCGCCGGCGTGGCGCCGGCGTTGAGCACCAGGATGTCCGGCCGCGCCTCGGTCAGGATGCGGCGGGCGGCCTCGGCGTCGGCGATGTCGGCGCACACGGTCTGCAAGCCCAGGCGCGCCCGCACCGCCTCGAGGGCGGCCGCATCGCGGGCCGCGACCACCACCTTGGCGCCCTGGCCGACCAGGGCCTCCACGATGCCGAGGCCCAGGCCCCGGCTGCCGCCCGTGACGATCGCCGTCTTCCCGTCGAGGTTCATGAGTGTGCTCCTTGGCTGTCGAACCGAAGACGCAGGGGACCGGGAAAATGAGTCAGGCGGCGCTGGGCAAGGCCGCCCGCCCCGCTCAAGCAGGCCGCAGGCCGGTAGCGCAAGAGAGACTCCTGACTCATCTCACCGCCGCCGAGCGTCTTCCAGGCAGGGCCGACCCGGTCCGACACCGGCTGAGCCAGAGGAGAGCCGCCATGCCCGACATCCTGCACAAGGTGCGCGTGAACCAGGCGTCGAAGGACGCGACCTATCAGGCCCTGACCACCTGCGAGGGCCTGGCCGGCTGGTGGACCGTCGACACCACCGGCGACAACCGCGTGGGCGGGGTGGTGAAGTTCCGCTTCGGCGGCGGCGGCTTCGACATGGAGGTGCTGGAGCTCGATCCCGGCAAGCGCGTGCGCTGGCTGGTGGTGGACGGGCCGGACGAGTGGATCGGCACCCGCATCGACTGGGACCTGCGGGAAGACGCAGGCGGCACGGTGGTGTTGTTCAAGCACCAGGACTGGAAGGAGCCGGTCGAGTTCATGCACCACTGCTCGACCAAGTGGGCCATGTTCCTGATGAGCCTGAAGTCGCATATCGAGACCGGCGAAGGCGCGCCCTGGCCCAGGGACGTCAAGGTCGACGCCCTGCACTGACGGCACTAAGCATCCCTGCCAGACAGGAGCAGGAGGCCGGGATGCCCCACGTGAGCGTGCGGATGTACGCAGGCCGCAGCGAAGCGGACAAGGCGCGCCTGGCCGAGGCCATCGGCCAGGCGTTGATGCAGACCCTCGGCTCCAGCGAGCGCTCGATCTCGGTGACGATCGAGGACGTGGCCGCCGACGACTGGATGGCCGAGGTCTACGAGCCGGAGATCACGGCCAAGGCCGACCGGCTCTATAAGAAGCCCGGCTACGGACCGGCTTCAGGCTAGACCGGGCTCGCCTTTCACGTTCGCTTCCTGGCTGTCCGGCCGAAAATTCTAGATCGACGCGTAGGCGAGGCTGCTGGGGCCGACGTGATGCCAGGTCTCGCCGCCGCCGGGATTGATGGTGAGGAATCCCCAGTCGCCGCTGGAGACCTGGCGGAAGGCCGCGTCCTGCAGGTTGTCGCCGTCGAAGTCGCCCACGCCGATGGGGTCGTAGTCGACCGAGGTGGAGCCGATCGCATGCCAGGCCTGGCCGCCCGAGGCGGTGACCTGCATGAAGCCCCAGTCGCCGGTGGCCGGGTTGCGGAACAGGATCTGGGTCTCGCCATCGCCGAGGAAGGACGCCGAGCCGATGGCCTCGTAGGCCAGGGACGACGGGCCCACCGCGTGCCAGGTCTCGCCGCCGCCGGGGTCGATGCTGAGGAAGCCCCAGTCGCCTGTGGAGCCCTGCCGGAAGGCCACGTCGAAGACGCCGTCGCCGTTGAAGTCGCCGGAGCCGATCACGCTGTAGTCGGCCGAGCTCGGACCGATCGCATGCCACGCCTGGCCCCCGGGCGCATTGGCCTGCATGAACCCCCAGTCGCCCGTCGCCGCGTTGCGGAAGACGATTTCGCTGGTCCCGTCGCCGAGGATGTCGCCGGCGGCCACCGCGTCGTAAGCGAGGGAGGACGGTCCCACCGCGTGCCACGCCTCCCCGCCGGAGGGGTTGATGGTGAGGAACCCCCACTTGCCCGTCGAGGTCTGGCGGAAGGCGGCGTCGAGCACGCCGTCGCCGTCGAAGTCGCCCTTGCCGATGGCGACGTAGTCGCTCGATGAGGGGCCGATGGCGTGCCAGTGCTCGGCGCCCGAGCCGTCGACCGACATGAAGCCCCAGTCGCCGGTTGCCGGGTTGCGGAACAGCACGGAGTCCGCGCCGCTCTGGCCAAAGTCGGAGGGCAGCCTGCTGAAGGCGAAGTCCGCGGCGGTCAGGCCGGCGAGCAGCACATTGTCGAGGGTGATCTTCTCGGAGCCCAGGTCGATCACCGTATCGGCGCCCGACTGGGTCGCGGCGGCCAGGACCTGGGCCAGGTCGCGCAGGCCATGGAAGGCGCTGAGGTCGATCCGGTCGCCTTCGGCCCGCGAGAAGTCGACGACCACGTCCGAGCCGCCGCCGCGGGCGAAGGCGAAGGTGTCGGCCCCCGCCCCGCCGGTCAGCACGTCATCGCCCGCCCCGCCGGCGATGACGTTGTCCTGGCTGTCGCCTTGCAAGTGGTCGGCGAAGGCCGACCCGGTCAGGTTCTGGAAGTACCTCAGGGTGTCGACCCCAGCCGAAACCGTGTCCTGGGGGCCGCCCTGCAGGGCCAGGCTGACCGTGACCCCGCCCGTCGCCGAGAGGTAGGCGACGGTGTTCTTCCCGTAGTGGCCGTAGCCCCCAGGGACCTGGTACGGGCCGCCGCTCAGATAGTCGTCCCCGGGCCCGCCGTCGAAGATGTCGATGCCGGCGCCGCCGTACATCGTGTCGGCGCCCGCCCCGCCGGTGATGATGGCCTTGGCCACGCCGTCCGGGTTGTCGGGGACGTACACCGTTTCGCCGTCGTCGCCGAGGAAGACGGTGTCGGTCCCGAATCCGAGATGAAGGCTGCCGGTCAGGGTCCCGCCCCGGCCGTCGTAGAGATCGTTGCCGCGGATATCGAGGCGGACCTCCCCATCGATGTGGCCGGTATTCCAGATCTGCGAGCCGGCCATGGTCCCTGGAGCGTCAAAGCCGGGGCCGAGCCCAAGGTCGACGCCGACGGTGATCTGGCCACTGTTGCTCAGGTGGACCACGCCGCCGAAACCGCCGTTGACGTCGACGCCGCCCGACAGGGTTCCGCTGTTGACGATCGAAAGCACGCTGCCCGAATTGCCGCCGACTTCGACGGCCGAAGCCATCGTTCCGCTGGCGGAGATGAGCCCGCTATTGACCAGGCTCGCCGTGGCGTCGGCGTCGGCGTGCAATCGGACGCCGTAGGCATAACCTCCGGTCGAGCTGGCGATGATCGAGCCGGAGTTGATGACGCTGGAGCTTCCTTCCGGAGCGTAGACGCCATAGGTCAGGGCGAAGTTGGACGCCGTGGCGGTGACCCGGATGGTTCCCGTATTGACCAGGTCCTGACCCCGGGACAGCTGAAAGGCTTGCGCGGCGCCCTGGCCCTGGAGGATGACTTGGCCATCGTTCTCGACCATCGCGGCCACGGACGAGCCATGGCCCCAGTTGGAGTTGCCGTAGCCGATCGCATTGCCGGTAGGAGCGGTGATGCGGAGCGAGGCCCCCGCGCCGATCGTCACCTTCGAACTGACGCTCGCGTCGCTGATCAGAGAGATCCCCAGCCCGCTTTGACTGGTCGACACCTGCAGGGAGCCGAGCAGGGTGAAGCTCGGATGGCCGGCCGGCGAATCCACCAGAAGGTAGAGGAGCGCCGGCGGATAGGGGTTCGATGCGGAGGGAGCGGCGCCGGCCGCATCGACCCCGTCGTTTTCGCTGGCAGGGATCACATAGTCGGAGGTGATGGTGACGGCGCCGGTCATACGAGCCTCTGCGGATGCGGTCGCGAGGGGCTGGTCGTGACGGAGGCCGTCCGGCGCCGGCGCGGGCGCGCCGGGCCATATCCTGCTCCGGAATATCGCGATGGCGCGACGGCGCAGACGGCGTCGCCGTCCACGGCCGCGTTGCTCGCCAATATGGCCCGAGCCCCCGACACGTTCTCTCCCCGAGGGAAGAGTTGCAGCACAGGGTTAAGCTTGTCGAGGGGGGACTACCTCTCGTTGCAGCCCGACCCTGCCTAGCCCCGGCGCCGCTTGACCACCAGGTCGTCGACCACCAGGCGGTCGATGCGCAGGTCGCGGATGCGGGCGGAGCCCACGGCGAGCCGGCCGATGGCGAGGGCCCCGATGGCCAGGGCGCCGAGCGCGACGACGCCGAGGGCCAGGGCGCCGACGGCCAGGGCGGGCTTGGCTTCTGGTTGCGCGCCCTCCAGCGCATTGGGGTGTCCGGAGCCGATCAGCGGGCCGCGCTTGGGCGACCAGTGCACGATCTCGGTTTCGGCCAGGACGTCGTCCGGCTCCATCTCGTTCATGGGCTTCTCCACTCTTCGGCCTCCCGGCGCCTCAGCATGCGCCTATAGGAACGGCCGCGCCACGATGTGGATCAAACGTCCGCGACCGGACCACCGGCGCCGCCGCCATGCAGCCAAGGCGAGCAAATCCACCCCAAATCATCGCCTATGGTTGAGTATATACGCTATTACCGAAAGCAGAACGCGGCCCTGGAGTCAGATAACGGCGGGCGTCTCATAATCATTATTGAATCGTTTCATCGCGCCGCGACTACCACAGCGTCTATGTGCTCTACGGCGCGGGCGTGAAGCCCGGCAAGCTGCCGACGCTGGACATGCTGTCGATCAAGGATCGCCTGGCCGGGGTGCTCGGCCTGAGCTGTCCTGGACCGCGGCCTCAGCCCTGAACGCAGACGAGGCGGCCGGAGCCGCCTCGCCGTTCATTGCAAAGAGATTGGAGGGCGGCCGCCTAGCGGTCCTTGCCCTGCTGCGGGTTGGAGCGCTGTTGCTGGCCCGGCTGGCCCGGCTGGTTCGGCTGGCCTTGCTGGCCCTGACCGCCGCGCTGCTGGTTCTGTTGCTGTTGCTGCGGCGAGCGGCGCTGTTGGTCTTGCTGCTGGTTCTTGTCGGCCATGGCGGTGTCCTCCAATGGGCGCGGCGTTGTCGCCGCCGCTTCACCAACCTTGGGGAGGCGGTCACTGTTCCCGATCCCTGAGCGCGGCGCGCTTCCCGAAGCCGCCTGAATCCGCTAATCGGCCCCCATGAGCGCCACCCCGCAAAAACCGATCGCCGACCTCGCCAAGGAATTCGGCCTCAAGCCCGATGAATACGGCGTGATCCTGCAGCGGCTGAACCGCGAGCCGAACATGGTCGAGCTCGGGGTGTTCTCGGTGATGTGGTCCGAGCACTGCTCCTACAAATCGAGTCGCCGCCACCTCGGCAAGTTCCCGACCAAGGGCCCCAAGGTGATCTGCGGGCCGGGCGAGAACGCCGGCGTCATCGACATCGGCGATGGCCAGGCCTGCGTGTTCAAGATGGAGAGCCACAACCACCCCTCGTACATCGAGCCCTACCAGGGCGCGGCGACCGGCGTGGGCGGCATCATGCGCGACGTGTTCACCATGGGCGCGCGGCCGATCGCGCTGCTCAACGCCCTGCGCTTCGGCGACCCCAGCCATCCCAAGACCCGCCGGCTGGTCGAGGGCGTGGTGGCCGGCATCGGCGGCTACGGCAACTGCGTGGGCGTGCCCACCGTGGCGGGCGAGACCAACTTCCACCCCGGCTACAACGGCAACATCCTGGTCAACGCCATGTGCGTGGGCCTGGCCGACGCCGACAAGATCTTCTACTCGGCCGCCCCCGCGGCGGGCCTGCCGGTGGTCTATTTCGGCTCCAAGACCGGCCGCGACGGGATCCACGGCGCGACCATGGCCTCGGCCGAGTTCGACGAGGACTCTGACGAGAAACGTCCCACGGTGCAGGTGGGCGACCCGTTCGCCGAGAAGCTGCTGATCGAGGCGACCCTGGAGCTGATGGCCTCGGGCGCCGTGGCGGCGATCCAGGACATGGGCGCGGCGGGCCTGACCTCCTCGTCGGTCGAGATGGCCGGCAAGGGCGGGGTCGGCATCGAGCTCGACCTCGACGCGGTGCCGCAGCGCGAAGAGGGCATGACCGCCTACGAGATGATGCTGTCGGAGAGCCAGGAGCGGATGCTGGCGATCCTCAAGCCGGGCCGCGAGGCCGACGGCCAACGCATCTTCGAGAAGTGGGGCCTGGACGCCGCCGTGATCGGCCAGACCACCGACACCGGCCGCATGGTGCTGAGGCACAAGGGCGAGGTGGCCTGCGACGTGCCGCTGGCGCCCCTGTTCGACGACGCCCCGCTCTACGACCGCCCGCATCTGCGCCGCGACAAGGTCCATCGCCTGCGGCCGCCCGAGGCCCCCGCCCCCGCCGACTACGGCCAGGCCCTGGTCACGCTGATGGCCTGCCCGGACATGGCCTCCAAGCGCTGGCTCTGGGAGCAGTACGACCGCCACGTGATGGCCGACACCCTGGCCGACAGCGCCACCGGCGCGGACGCCGGCATCGTGCGCATCCACGGGCAGAAGAAGGCCCTGGCGGTGACCTCCGACTGCACCCCCCGCTACGTGCAGGCCGATCCCTACGAAGGCGGCAAGCAGTGCGTGGCCGAGGCCTGGCGCAACCTGACCGCCGTGGGCGCCGATCCCATCGCGATCACCGACAACCTCAACTTCGGCAACCCCGAGCGGCCCGAGATCATGGGCCAGATCGTGGGCGCCATCGAGGGCATGGCCGAGGCCTGCCGCGAACTCGACTTCCCGGTCGTGTCGGGCAACGTGTCGCTCTACAACGAGACCAACGGCGTCGCCATTCCGCCGACCCCCACCGTGGGGGCCGTGGGCCTGCTGCCCGACTACGACCAGCGCGCGGGCTTCGGCCGGATGCAGCCGGGCGACCGCCTGTTGCTGGTGGGGGAGACGCGCGGCGAGCTGGGCGCCAGCCTCTACCTGCGCGAGCTGTTCGGCCGTGAGGACGGCGCGCCGCCGCCGGTCGACCTGGCCCTGGAGAAGAAGAACGGCGACTTCGTGCGCGGCCTGATCCGTTCGGGCGCGGTGCGCACGGTGCACGACCTTTCGGACGGCGGACTGCTCTGCGCGGCCGCCGAGATGGCCCTGGCCTCGGGCGTGGGCGTGAGCCTCGAGCCCGACTCCGGCCTGCCGATCCATGCGGAGCTGTTCGGCGAGGACCAGGCCCGCTACCTGATCGCTGCCCCCGACGCGGTGGCCCGCCAGATCGTGCACGACGGGGCCAAGGCCGGGGTGGTGGCCGCCGACATCGGCGCGGCCGGCGGCGACGTGGTCGAGGTGGCCGGGGTGCTGTCGGTGGCGCTGGCCGACCTGCGCCAGGCCCACGAAGGCTGGATGCCCGCCTATATGAGTGGGGTATCGTAACACGCGTCATCCCAAGGCTTGTCCTTGGGACCCAGTCGCTTCCGTGGAGCGCCGCTGGGTTGCCGGAACAAGTCCGGCAAGGACGAAACAAGGAGATGCGGCCATGCCCATGACCCCCGACGCCCTCGAGGCCGACCTGCGCGAGGCGTTTCCCGACGCCTCGATCGAGATCCACGACCTGGCCGGCGATGGCGACCACTACCGGGCGCGCATCGTGTCGCCGGCCTTCGCCGGCCTGCCGCGCGTGCGCCAGCACCAGCTGGTCTATGCGGCGCTGAAGGGCAAGATGGGCGGGGAGCTGCACGCCCTGGCCCTGGAGACCGCCGCGCCATGACCATTCCCGACCAGGAAGGCCGCCCGGTCTGGGAGCCGGTGATCATCGGCCTGTTCCTGGCGGTCCTGGTGATCTACGACCGCGGCGAGCTGATGGCCCTGCTGCAGGGCCGCACGGCCTTCACCAGCAAGGCGCGGTCGGTGCTGGAGCTCGGCGTGGCGGCGATGACGGCCTGGGGCCTGGTGGTCAGCCTCTATCGCGCGGTGCGCTGGACGCCCGGATCCGACGACGCCGCTTGACCTCGGCCTCTCCGCCCACCAAGTGAGGGGCAGGCCCTTTCAGGATTTCAGACCGTGACCGACGCTTCGACCGAAAACCCCGCCCTCAAGTGGATCTCCGACACGGTGACGGAACATCCGGTGGTGCTGTTCATGAAGGGGGTGCCCGAGCAGCCCCAGTGCGGCTTCTCCGCCACCGTGGTCAGCATCCTGAACCAGGTCGACGTGGACTATGTGGCGGTCAACGTCCTGCAGAACGACGCCCTGCGCCAGGGCATCAAGCAATTCTCCGAATGGCCGACCATTCCGCAGCTCTATGTGAAGGGCGAGTTCGTCGGCGGCTGCGACATCCTGCGGGAGATGTACGAGGCCGGCGAACTGAAGACGTTCCTGGAAGGCCAGGGCGTGCTCGGCCAGGCCGCGCCTCAGGCCTGAAGGTCTACTTCCGGCAGGCGTTGACGCTGTCGGCCAGCGATGTGGCCTGGGCGCGGTAGTCGCCCGAAATCTGCAGGCCCCGGCCGCCGAGCGGGCCGCTGATTTCCGTCACGACGCTGGGATAGCCGTCGATCAGCACGGCCATGCGCTGGCCGATGTGGCTGCCGGTGTATGCCTGGAGCCGCGCGGCGGCCTCGGGCGTGAACTGCACCAGCACGGCGTTGTCCTGGCCTTCGCTCACCGACGTGGCGCCCGTCACCTCCCGCTCGCCACCAGGGGATCGCGGGCGAGGCGCAGTCCGCCGACCGTGCGGCCCGGCGCCTTGTCGGCCACCACCGCGGCGACCTCGACATGGCGGCAGGCGGCTGCAGCCGGGACGGCCAGGGCCGCGGCGGCCATCAGGGCCAGGACGGCGGTGCGGATCACGGCGCCATCACCAGCGGGTTGGCCACGCTGAACGGCTGGCCGGCCGAGAGCCCAAGGTCGGCGTAGCTCCAGGTGATGTCGACCCTGGGCTGGCCCTTGCACAGCACCGGGGAGCCGGCGCCGCGGCGCCGCGCGATCAGGACGGTCGGCCGCTCGGCCGAGCGGGAGATGGCCACGGTGAAGTCGGACTTGGTCAGGTTGCAGCCGTTGGCCGGCAACTGCACGGTCACGCCCTGGCCGCCGGCCGAGACGCCGTAGATCGGCATCAGGGGCGGAACGCCCCCGGGCGGCTGGCGCAGGATCGGCGGTTGCACCTGCTCCACGCCCTTGCCGGGCGGCGGCAACGGCGAGACCTCGGCCGCGCCGATGGCGGCGGCGGCGATCAGGACCAGCATCGGAAGCCTCCACCACATGCCCGGTTCGGGGCGGGCGGAGGATAGCGCGACTTTGGCGTGTGATTAAGACGCTCGCAGATCGCCCTCCCCCTGCCCTCGCTGCTGACACGATGGGGACGGGCGTCGGCGATACTGCCGGGACAACAGGATTCATCGAACCTTGATGTTTCGGACGCAAACCCCGCCCGAAGCACGGCGTCACGCCGCACAAGAGGAGGGACAGATCATGTACACCCGATACGGCCTGGCGGCCCTGGCTGCCGTTACTCTGATCGCCGGACCGGCCCTGGCCGCCCCGGCCCAGGCCAACGACGAGGCGCCCCGGCGCGCGGCGGTGTCCTACGCCGACCTGAACCTGAACACCGAGACGGGAAAGACCATCCTGGTGGCGCGCATCCAACGCGCGGCCGAGGCGGTGTGCGGGCCCGAGCCCGACTCGCGCGACCTCGCGCGCCAGGCGCCCTACCAGCGGTGCATGAAGCAGAGCGTGGAGGCCGCCGTGGCCGCCATTCCCAGCGCCAGCCAGATGGCCGGCGGCGCCAAGCCGGCGGGCTAGAGCAAAAGACCTCGCGCTCAAGTAGGCGCTGGCCGATAGCGCAAACACCTCGCGCTCAAGCAGGCCAAAGGCCGGTAGCGCAAACTCGCGCTCAAGCAGGCCGAAGGCCGGTAGCGCAAACTCGCGCTCAAGCAGGCCGAAGGCCGGTAGCGCAAAAAAGAAAAGGGCCCGGGTTCCCCCGGGCCCTTCGCATTCCTGGAATTCGGCGTCGGCTTAAGACGCGTAGAATTCGACGACCAGGTTCGGCTCCATCTTCACCGGGTACGGGACCTCGGCGAGTTCGGGAGCGCGGACGTAGGTGGCCTGCATGTGCTTGGCGTCGACCGTCAGATATTCCGGGGTCTCACGCTCGGCCGACTGCAGGGCTTCCAGCACCAGGGCCATGTTGCGCGACCGCTCGCGCACCTCGATCACGTCGCCGGCGCGGCAACGGTAGGAGGCGATGTTCACGCGCTTGCCATTCACCAGCACGTGGCCGTGGTTGACGAACTGGCGGGCGGCGAACGGGGTCGGCACGAACTTGGCGCGGTACACGATCGCATCCAGGCGGCTTTCCAGCAGGGCGATCAGGTTCTCCGAGGTGTTGCCCTTGCGGCGGGCGGCCTCGTCGTAGGTGCGGCGGAACTGCTTCTCGGTCAGGTTGCCGTAGTAGCCCTTCAGCTTCTGCTTGGCCCGCAGCTGCAGGCCGAAGTCGGACACCTTGGACTTGCGGCGCTGGCCGTGCTGGCCGGGGCCGTACTGACGCTGGTTGATGGGGGACTTGGGTCGACCCCAGATGTTCTCACCCATGCGGCGGTCAAGCTTGTACTTGGCCGATTGACGCTTCGACATATGTGTTCTCTCACACTCGACGCGGTCCGGCCCCTCCCCTAGCGGAAGGACGATTGCAACGGCGGCCTCGCGTCACCCGTCATATATTCCGACGCCGACAGGCGGGCCTGCGGCGGGAAAGGCGGGTCTATGCGGGCTCGGGGCGGCGGAGTCAATGGCGCAGGGACTTCGGACCGACATGCACCCGGGGTTTGGAAGGCGCATGCCCTCCACATCGAGGTAGAAGCACATTGCCTATGATGATCAGGCCGAGACGCTGACCAACGAACCCGGCCGGTAGGTCGATGCCGGCGCTTGCGTCACATCCGAAGCATCCACCGCGCCGTTCACCTTGGCCAGGGCGCCGCCGAGGGCGACCGCCTGGGTCTCCCACACGGGGCGGGGCTTGCCAGGATGCTGGGGATCCTCGGGCTTGCCGTAGTTTGGACTCTTGGGGTTGTGGACGTCGTCCTGCGGATCGGCGGGATTGATGTTCCGCTGCGCCAGGGGGACGTCGCAACTGGTCTTGCACGCGTAACCGTTGACGATCTGCATCGGCGGGCGGGCCCTTATGGTCCGGCGCGCAGGATGCACCAGGCCTTTTAAGAAAGCCCTGCATCCGGCCACGCCGAGGCGAGGCGGCGGGCGTCGACGCCCTGGCCGACCATCTCCGCTTCGAGGACTGCGTGAAACAGGCCAGCGAGGAGGCGGCCGCCCAGCTGCCGGCCCAGCCCTCGGTGGCCGCCGCCGGCCGCCAGGGAGCGCCCAGGAGAACACCGGTTCCTGTGGCGCGCCGGCAACACTCCCTTGCATTGCCAGAGTATCTTGCTTGAATCGGTATCTTTTTTCCACTGGTACCTTGCGTCACAAGATACCTTGTGTCACAAGACCCTCGCCAGGGCGCTCCACCCACCCCGCCCCGGCCGAACAAGGGGAGTTGAAGATGTTGAGCATGAAGAGTGTCGCGTCCGCCCTGGTGATCGTCGCTTCGGCCGCGGACGTGGCGGTCCCGGTCCTGGTCGCCCCCGCCCTGGTGCTGGGCGCCTCGACGGCGGCCCGCGCCGAAACGCCCGACCGGGCGGTCAGCCGGCAGACCGTGCGCTATGACGACCTGAATCTGGCTTCGCCGGCCGGCGAGGCCGTGCTCCGGGCCCGCGTGAACGCCGCCGCCCAGGCGGTCTGCGCCCCGCGGGCGGACCCCAGGGACCTGCGGGAAACCGCCGACTTCCAGGCCTGTGTGGCCAAGGCCGCGCACGACGCCCTGTCCGCCCTGCCCCAGGCCCAGCGGCAGGCCGCCCGGCCCAGCCACGCCGGCTGATGATGGCGTTGGTTGCGTCCAGCAGCGCCCCTTACCGGCAGGCGCGGCTTCCCCTGCGCCGGCCGTCCTGACCGCGGAGGCTCCGCCCTACCCCTCAGTCCCAGGGGTCTCCGCGGTCTTCTTTTCCGACCCCGGCGCGTCGGATTTCTTGGCCTTCTGGGCGGCGAGCTTGGCCAGCACCTGGCCCCGCCCGCGGCTGAGGGCGGTGACCACCCCGCGCAGGGTGCGCACCTCCTGCTCGTTCAGCCCCGAGCGGGCGAGAATGGCCCTGAGGTTGCGCACCATCGACGGCTTCTTCTCCGCCGGATGGAAGAACCCCGCCGTCTCCAGCTCGCCCTCCAGATGGCCGTACAGACCGTCCAGCATGCCCTGGTCGGCCACCGGCGCCCCCTCCCGGAACGCCGGCGGCGGGCGGTCGGCCTCGGCGGTGCGCCACTCATAGGCGTTGATCGCCACCGCCTGGGCCAGGTTCAGCGAGCGGAAGCGCGGGTCGATGGGGATGGTGATGATCGCCTGGCAGAGGGCGATGTCCTGGGTCTCCAGCCCCGCCCGCTCGCCGCCGAACAGCAGGCCGGTGTTCAGCCCCTCGCCCACCGCGGCGTGCAGCTGGGCGGCGGCCTCCCGCGGGGTGATCACCGGCAGCACCACCTCGCGCGGGCGGGCGGTGGTGGCGTACAGGCGGTGCAGGTCGGCGATGGCGTCCTCGATCCGGTCGAACACGCGCGCGCCCTCCAGCGGCCAGTTCGCGCCCGAGGCCGAGGCCCAGGCGCGGTCCTGGGGCCAGCCGTCGCGCGGGCGCACCAGGCGCAGGTCGTCCAGGCCGAAATTGGCCATGACGCGGGCCACCGAGCCGATGTTCTCGGCCAGCTGGGGCTCGTTGAGGATGACGCAGGGTTTGGAGGGCTTGGGCTCGTTCACCGTCGCCTCTTGCCCTGTTCCCCCGCGGCCGACAACCGTCTATAGCAGCCACGCCGCGCCGCTGACGGGCCCTGTGCGCCCGCCGCGTTAGGCGCGACCCCCGACGTCGCCTGGCCAGGAGCCCGCACCGCCCATGTCGAAAATCAAAGTCGCCAATCCCGTCGTCGACATCGACGGGGACGAGATGACCCGGATCATCTGGAAGCTGATCAAGGACAAGCTGATCTTCCCCTATCTGGACATCGACCTCGACTACTTCGACCTGTCGGTCACCGAGCGCGACCGCACCAACGACCAGATCACCATCGACGCCGCCGAGGCCACCAAGAAGCACGGCGTGGCCGTGAAGTGCGCCACCATCACCCCCGACGAGGCCCGGGTGAAGGAATTCGGCCTGAAGGAGATGTGGAAGAGCCCCAACGGCACCATCCGCAACATCCTCGGCGGCGTGATCTTCCGTGAGCCGATCATCTGCCGGAACGTGCCGCGCCTGGTGCCCGGCTGGACCAAGCCGATCGTGGTCGGCCGCCACGCCTACGGCGACCAGTATCGCGCCACCGACTTCCTGGTGCCGGGCCCCGGCAAGCTGACCCTGACCTGGGAAGGGACCAACGGCGACAAGATCGAGCGCGAGGTGTTCGACTTCCCGGATTCGGGGGTGGCGATGGCGATGTACAACCTCGACCAGTCAATCCGCGACTTCGCGCACGCCTCGTTCCGCTATGCGCTCAACCGCAACTTCCCACTCTACCTCTCGACCAAGAACACCATCGTCAAGCGCTACGACGGCCGCTTCAAGGACATCTTCCAGGAGCTGTACGACACCGAGTACAAGCCGGCGTTCGACGCGGCCGGCCTGACCTACGAGCACCGCCTGATCGACGACATGGTGGCCGCGGCCCTCAAGTGGTCGGGCGGCTATGTGTGGGCGTGCAAGAACTACGACGGCGACGTGCAGTCGGACGTGGTGGCCCAGGGCTACGGCTCGCTCGGCCTGATGACCTCGGTGCTGATGACCCCGGACGGCCGCACCGTGGAGGCCGAGGCCGCCCACGGCACCGTCACCCGCCACTTCCGCCAGCACCAGCGCGGCGAGTCGACCTCGACCAACTCCATGGCCTCGATCTTCGCCTGGAGCCGGGGCCTCGCCCACCGCGCCAAGCTCGACGACAACAAGGAGCTGGCCAAGTTCGCGCACCTGCTGGAGAAGGTGTCGATCGACACCGTCGAGAGCGGCCAGATGACCAAGGACCTGGCCCTGCTGGTCGGCGCCGACCAGGGCTGGCTGACCACCGAGGGCTTCCTCGACAAGGTGTCGGAGAACCTGACCGCGGCCATGGCGACGGCCTGAGGCCTGACGCCTGGCCCTCTCCCTCGAGGGGAGAGGGTCGGGTGAGGGTGAGTGCATTGGATCTCAAGGAAGAGCGCTGGAGGCGGATCGCCTCTGGCGCTTCTCTTTTTGGGCTCAGCGAGAACACCCTGACCCCTGCGCCTCTCCCCTTGAAGGAGAGGGATCTACAGCGCCGCCAGCAGCAGCACGGCGGGCAGAATGTTGCCGAGATCGCGCAGGATCTCCTGCTTGTGCGAACCGGCCACCACCACCACGTCGCGGGGCGAGATCACCGGGTCCTCGACCTTGCCGCTGCGGATCTTGGCCAGGTCGTACTGGGTCCGGGTCCAGCGGGAGTCGATGTTCCGGAACAGGCTGACCTTGTGCACATTGGCGTTGGGTCCGTCCGGCCCCTTGGCCATGGCCACCGCCTGCAGCAGGGTGGTGGGCCCCTTCAGCGGAAACACGCCCGGCTCGGTCACGGCGCCGTCGACGGTGACGTGCTCGCTCTGCGACTGCCGAATGCGCACCTCGACCCGGGCGTTGTTGACGTAGCGCTCCTCGAGCTTCCGCTTCAGGTCATCCCCCAGTTGGGCGGGGGTGCGGCCCTGGGCCTGCACGTCGCCGATCAGTGGCAGCACGATGCGGCCCGATCCGTCGACCTGGACCTGGCGGTGCAGGTCCGCGATCTCGAACACATTGATGTCCAGCACGTCGTACTGGCCGATCTGGTAGTCGCTGCGGGTCACCGCCGGCCCGACGGCCGCGGGCGTCGCCGGGCCCGGGGCGGCGGCTGGCGCGAGAGGCGACGCCGGGGCTGGCGCCTGAGCCAGGGACGGCGAGGCGAGCCAAAGGACGGTCAGGCCCCCGGCAATGGCCAGGATGGGCGCGGCTGACTTATGGGCTGACATCGCCGGTTCCATTCGATGCGGGACCTCAGCGCCCCGCCAATACAAACCCCAAGCGCGGCCGCGCGTTCCCTCGGCCCCCACGCCGTCACGAATGTTGGTTAAGCCGACAGTAAATCTGCCGCTTAAAAACACGTTAATCTACCCGATTCAAAGTAAGATTATCTGTCATGGCGGCGCGACCACCGAATGGACCCGCCAAAGAAACGAGGCGCTCCGGTGTTGATGCTTACGCATTGCTTCATGAGAAGCAAATCCGGCTTCACGCTCGTGCAATACGCCGTGGCGGCCGCGGTCATCGCCCTGGCCATCATGTTCGGCACGTCGAGCGGGACGTCCTGAGAGCGCAACGCTGCGACGGCTCCACGGCGAGGCGCGTGGAGCCGGCAACGCGAACCGACTAGGCCTCGACCGGCTCCAGGGCCGGATAGTCCACGTAGCCGTCGGCCCCGTGGCTGTAGAAGGTGTCGGCCGCCGGCGCGTTCAGCGGCGCGCCCGTGCGGAAGCGCTCGGGCAGGTCGGGATTGGCGATGAAGCCCTTGCCGAAGGCCACGGCGTCGGCGACGCCGTCGGCCAGGGCCTGCTCGGCGCTCTCGCGGCTGAAGGCCTCGTTGGCGATATAGACCCCGCCGAAGGCCGCCTTCAGCTGCGGCCCCAGGCTGTCGGGCCCCTGCCGCTCGCGGGCGCACAGGAAGGCGATCTTCCGCTCGCCGAGCGCCCTGGCGACATGGCCGAAGGTCGCCGCCGGATCGCTGTCGCCCATGTCGTGGGAGTCGCCGCGCGGGGCCAGGTGCATGGCCACCCGGCCGGCGCCCCATACGGAGATCGCCGCGTCGGCGACTTCCAGCATCAGGCGGGCGCGGTTCTCAATGGGGCCGCCGTAGTCGTCGGTGCGGGTGTTGGTGGAGTCCTGCAGGAACTGGTCGAGCAGATAGCCATTGGCGCCGTGCAGTTCGACCCCGTCGAAGCCCGCGTCCAGGGCGAACTGCGCGCCGCGGCGGAAGTCCTCGACGACGCCGGGGATCTCGTCGCGCTCCAGGGCGCGCGGCGTGACGAAGGCGCGCTGGGGCCGCAGCAGGGAGACATGGCCCTTGGGGGCGATGGCGCTGGGCGCTACCGGCAGGGCGCCGTCCAGGAAATAGGGATCGGAGATGCGGCCCACGTGCCAGAGCTGCAGCATGATGCGGCCGTCCGCCTCGTGCACGGCGTGGGTGACCTGCTTCCAGCCCCGCGCCTGCTCGGCGGTCCAGATGCCGGGCACGCCCTCGTAGCCCACGCCCCACGGCGTGACCGGGGTCGCCTCGCTGATGATCAGGCCGGCCGAGGCGCGCTGGGCGTAGTACTTGGCCATCAGGGCGTTGGGCACATGGCCCGGCAGTGTCGCCCGCAGGCGCGTCAGCGGGGCCATGACCACGCGGTTGGGCAGGTTCAGGTCGCCGGCGGCGAGGGGCTGGAACAGAAGCGCGTTCTGGGCTGACATCACGATACCAGGGCTGACAGCCGAGCGCGGCCGTGGGACCGATTTGGGCCTTGGGCGGCGGAGGCGCAACGGCCGTCTCCACCGAGTTTTCCTGACGCCGCCCCCAGGTCGGCTAGATTCCCTGACGCGCGGGTTTCCAAGCTCTGCGCGGCATGGCCTGATCCGGGCATGTGCGTCCTCGCCCTCGCCTTCGATGACCATCCCCGCTGGCGCCTGGTGCTGGCCGGCAACCGCGACGAGCTGCACGCGCGCCCGGCCGCGCCGCTGCACCGCTGGGACGGGCCCGGGCGGGTGCTGGCCGGGCAGGATCTGCAGTCGGGCGGAACCTGGCTCGGGGTGTCGGAGGACGGCCGGCTGGCGGTGGTGACCAACTTGCGCGGCTTCGGCCCGCCGGCCGGCGGGCGGCCGTCGCGGGGACTGTTGCTGCGGGATCTCCTGGCCGGGCAAGGCGCCTACGCCGCTCCGGCCGACACGGACCTGGACGATCTCAACCCGTTCAACCTGTTCGCCCTGACCGATGGGCGGCTGATGTTCTGGAGCAACCGGCCGACGCCCGAACGGCGGGCGCTGGGGCCGGGCCTCTACGGCGCCTCCAACGGCCCGCTGGACGCGCCCTGGCCCAAAACCCTCCGGCTGAAGGCGGCGCTGGAGGCCTGGCTGCGCGCCGGCGGAGATGACCCGCGGGCCCTGCTGGACGCCCTGAGGGACGATGGCCCGCCGGTCGTCCAGGCCGGCCCGCCGTCGGACGCGCCCGAGCCGCCGCAGACCCCGATCTTCATCAAGAACCCCCTCTACGGCACCCGCTGCAGCACGGTGGTCGCCATCGATCGCGACGGGCGGGGCCTGATCGTGGAGCGCCGCTACGACGCCGAGGGCCAACCGATCGGCGAGACGGCGCTGGAGTTCGGCTGGCCGGGGTGAGCGGCCCTCGAGGGAGAAGCAGTCGCGATCAGCCGGCGATGGCAGCCTTGATCGCGCTCAGGCCCTCGCCGGCCTTGGACGCATCCGGGGCGCCGCCCTGGGCGAAGTCGGGCTTGCCGCCGGCGCCCTGCCCGCCCATGGCCGTGACCGCCGAGCGGGCGAGGTCCACGGCGCTGAAGCGGCCCACGAGGTCGGCCGTCACCGCCACCGTGACGGCGGCCTTGCCGTCCGACGTGCCCACCAGCGCCACGATGCCCGAGCCGAGCGGCTTCTTGAACTCCTCGGCCACGCCGCGCAGCTCCTTGCCGCCGACCCCGTCGAGCACCCGGGCCACGACCTTGATCCCGCCGATCTCCTCGGGGCCCGCGGCCGCGCCGCCGCCGCCCACCGCCAGCTGGCGCTTGGCGTCGCCGAGCTGCTTCTCCAGCAGGCGCTTCTCGGCCTGCAAGGCGTCGATGCGGCCGGGCACCTCGGCCACCGGAACCTTGAACTGCTCCGCCAGGCCCTTGGCCACGGCCGCCTGGTCGAGCAGCCAGCGGCGCGCGGGCTCGCCGGTCAGGGCCTCGATCCGGCGCACGCCGGCGGCCACGCCGCTCTCGGAGATGATCTTGAACAGGGCGATGTCGCCGGTGCGGGCCACGTGGGTGCCGCCGCACAGCTCCACCGAATAGTCGCCCTCGCCGTCGAGCGCCTTGCCGAGCGCCAGCACGCGCACCGCCTCACCGTACTTCTCGCCGAACAGGGCGATGGCGCCGGCCTCGATGGCCGCCTCGGGCGACATCACCTTGGTGGAGGCCGGCACGTTCTGGCGGATCACGGCGTTGACCTCGGCCTCGATGCGGTCGAGCTCGTCCGCCGTCAGCGGGCCGCCGTGGCTGAAGTCGAAGCGCATGCGGTCGCCGTCGACCATCTGGCCCTTCTGCGACACGTGCGGCCCCAGGACGTGGCGCAGGGCCGCGTGCACGAGGTGCGCCGCGGAGTGGTTCGAGCGCGTGCGGGTGCGGCGCTCGGCGTCGACCATCAGGTGGGCGCGCTCGCCTTCGCCGAGCCTGCCTTCGGTGATCTTGAGCACGTGGGCGTAGAGCTCGCCGGCCTGCTTCAAGGTGTCGAGCACCTGGGCCTTGCCGCCGGTCCACTCGACCGCGCCCTTGTCGCCGGCCTGGCCGCCGCTCTCGGCGTAGAACGGGGTGCGGTCGAACAGCACCTCGACGGTGTCGCCCGCCTCGGCGGCGTCGACCTGGACGCCGTCCTTGAGGATGGCCAGGACCTCGCCGGTGCCGTCCACGTGGTCGTAGCCGGTGAAGTCGGTGGGGCCGAGGCGGTCGCGCAGGGCGAACCACTCGGCGCCCTGGGCGGTCTGCCCCGATCCCGCCCAGTTCTCGCGCGCCATCTGCCGCTGGCGGTCCATGGCCGCCTCGAAGCCCTCGGTGTCGACCGTCAGGCCCTTGGCGCGCACGGCGTCCTGGGTCAGGTCGAGGGGAAAGCCGTAGGTGTCGTAGAGCTTGAAGGCGGTCTCGCCGGGCAGCACGCCGCCCTCATCGAGCCCGCGGGTGGCCTCTTCGAGCAAAGGCATGCCGCGCCCGAGCAGGCGGCCGAAGCGCTCCTCCTCCTGGCGCAGGGTCTCGACGATCACCGGCTCGGCGCGGCGCAGCTCCGGATAGGCCGCGCCCATCTCCTGCACCAGCACCGGCGCCAGGCCGTGCATGACGTCGACCTTGCCGAGGATGTGGGCGTAGCGCATGGCCCGGCGCATGATCCGGCGCAGGACATAGCCGCGGCCCTCGTTGGACGGCGAGACCCCGTCGGCGATCAGGAAGCAGGTCGAGCGCAGGTGGTCGGCGATCACCCGGTGCGGGGCCTTGCGCTCGCCCTCGGCCTTGGTCGAGGTAGCGGCCTCGGAAGCGGCGATCAGGGTCTTGAACAGGTCGGTGTCGTAGTTGTCGTGCACGCCCTGCAGCACGGCGGCGATTCGCTCGATGCCCATGCCGGTGTCGATCGACTTCTTCGGCAGCTCGGCGACGATCTCGTTGGCCTCCTGCTCATATTGCATGAACACCAGGTTCCAGATCTCGACGAAGCGGTCGCCATGCTCCTCGGGGCTGCCGGGCGGGCCGCCGAAGATGTGGTCGCCGTGGTCGTAGAAGATCTCGGAGCACGGGCCGCACGGGCCGCTGTCGCCCATCGCCCAGAAGTTGTCCTTGGTCGGGATGCGGATGATGCGGCCGTCGGGCAGGCCGGCGATCTTCTTCCACAGGTCGAAGGCCTCGTCGTCGGTGTGGTAGACCGTGATGGTCAGGCGATCGGCGGGAACCTGCCACTCCTTGGTGAGCAGGCCCCAGGCCAGCTCGATGGCGGCCTCCTTGAAGTAGTCGCCGAACGAGAAGTTGCCGAGCATCTCGAAGAAGGTGTGGTGGCGCGCGGTGTGGCCGACGTTGTCGAGGTCGTTGTGCTTGCCGCCGGCCCGCACACACTTCTGCGAAGTGGCCGCGCGCGGGGCCGGGCGGGTCTCGGCCCCGGTGAACACGTTCTTGAACGGCACCATGCCCGCGTTGACGAACAGCAGGGTGGGATCGCTCTGCGGCACCAGGGGCGCCGAGGGCATCACGCTGTGGTCGTGCGCCCCGAAGTAGCTGAGGAAGGCGCTGCGGATCTCGTTCAGGCTCGGCATGAGCGCTCCGGACGGGCGGTGGGTCCGCCATATATGGAAACCAGCCGCCCACTTAGCCAAGCGGGGCCCGAAAGCCAAGGACGGCGAGGCGGCGCAGGGCTCAACTGGCCCAGGCGATGGTTTTGTAGAGCAGGAACAGGGCGCCGCTGTCGGAAGGCGGCCGATAGGCGCCAGGCGCATCCGTGACCCGGGCGGCCACGGCTGTCAGTTCCCATCCGAGGCTATTGAGGTCGTCGTCGGTAACGTATTCGCTGACCAGTTCTTCGATGCCATGGGTTTGGCCGAAGGCGCGAACACGCTTGGCCTCGACGACACGCTCGGCCGGCCAATGACAGTTCGCCCAGGCCCAGAGCCAATTTCCAGCCTTGGTGCTGGTCGTCCCGACGATCTGGATTTCCGCCACGACCTTGGCGACGCCCGCCTCGGAGAAGATCAGCGTCCCTGCGTCGGCGTCGTAGTCGTAACGCGACCAGGTCCCCAGGCGGAACTCGACCTTCAGCCGCTCGATTTTCGCCTGGAGTTCATGAACGGCGTCATGACGCCATTCGCGATACCAATCCGGATCGCTCATCTTCCCCTCCCCACAGGAAAGCGGCGCACGCCGTCTTGCGAAAAGAAAACGGCGTCCGGCCCTGCGAGGGAGCCGGACGCCGGACGGCTGGCCGCGCGGGTCTTGCGCGAGCGGACGGTTTGCGGGGTGTCCGCCCGCGCCGCGGCCGCCGAAAGGAAGGGTGTCTCTCTGTTCGCGCTACCGGCCTGGCGGCCGACTTGAGCATGCGGGCAAAGGGTCAGACGTCGTCGTCTTCCGAGGGGCCGACCAGCAGCTCCTCGACGATCAGCCCGGCGTTCTTGCGCACCGCCTGCTCGATCTCGTTGGCCATGTCGGGGTTGGCCTTGAGGAACTCGCGGGCGTTGTCGCGGCCCTGGCCGATGCGCTGGCTGTTGTAGGAGAACCAGGAGCCGGACTTCTCCACCACCCCGGCCTTGACCCCGAGGTCGATGATCTCGCCGAGCTTGGAGATGCCCGCCCCGTACATGATGTCGAACTCGACCTCGCGGAACGGCGGGGCCACCTTGTTCTTGACCACCTTGACGCGGACATTGTTGCCGACGATCTCGTCGCGGTTCTTGACCGAGCCGGTGCGGCGGATGTCCAGGCGCACCGAGGCGTAGAACTTCAGGGCGTTGCCGCCGGTGGTGGTCTCGGGGCTGCCGTACATCACCCCGATCTTCATGCGGATCTGGTTGATGAAGATGACCAGGGTCTTGGACTTGGAGATCGAGGCGGTGAGCTTGCGCAGGGCCTGGCTCATCAGGCGCGCCTGAAGGCCCGGCAAGCTGTCGCCCATCTCGCCCTCGATCTCAGCCTTGGGCGTCAGCGCCGCCACCGAGTCGATCACGATGATGTCGACCGCGCCCGAGCGGACCAGGGTGTCGCAGATCTCCAGCGCCTGCTCGCCGGTGTCGGGCTGGGACACCAGCAGGTCGTCGAGGTTGACCCCCAGCTTGTGGGCGTAGGACGGGTCGAGCGCGTGCTCGGCGTCGATGAAGCCGGCGGTGCCGCCGGCCTTCTGCACCTCGGCCACCACGTGCAGGGCCAAGGTGGTCTTGCCCGAGCTTTCCGGGCCGTAGATCTCGACGATCCGCCCGCGCGGCAGGCCGCCGATGCCCAGCGCCATGTCGAGCCCCAGCGAGCCGGTGGAGACGGACTCGATCTCGACGATCTTGCCCTTCTCGCCGAGCTTCATCACCGAGCCCTTGCCGAAGGCCCTGTCGATCTGGGCGAGCGCCGCTTCCAGAGCGCGCTGCTTGTCGCCGTCTTCTTTACCCACGAGGCGCAACACCGATTGAGACATTGGAAGCGTCCTTCATACCCGATTCCCGTCGAAGGCCCCGCCTCCGTTCGCCGGGCCCACCCCCGCGACCCGGCCAATGTACATGGTTCGTTCCTGTTCGCAATATGTTCTTTTGCGAAGCTTACCCTAGGCAAACCCGGCCGCCCGGGCCAGCACCCGCTCGGGGTCGTCCGGCCCCTGCGTGTCGGTCCAGGCGACGAACTGGTCGGGGCGGACCAGGATGAGCGCGGCCTCGTAGCGCTCGCGGCCGCCGGCGCGGGCGGCCGCGACCACCTCGAGCGGGAGGTTCAGAGCGGCCGCGGCCGTGCGGAACGCCTGCACCGCCTCGGGATCGGCGTCGAGGGCCAGGAGGGTGAAACCCGGGCCGAGGGCGTCGAACAGGTTGCGCCCGTCGTCCAGCGGCTGGGGCGCCAGGTGGTGGCCGGGGCGGGCGGCGAAGGCGTGCGCGCCGACCGCGCTCGGCGGGCCCTCCCCGTCCCACACGATCGGCGAGCCCTCGTAGTGCGGCTCGAAGGCGTTGACCTCGCCGCGCGCGCCCGAGCCGCGCGCCGACCACTGGCGCTCGAACGCCGCCGCGTCGCGCTCGGGGCTGAAGGTCTCGAGGAACCGGCGGTCCTCGTCGATGGCCTTCTCGATGAAGTCGCGGGCGGTGGAGACGAACACCGGCCGGCGCTCCTGCCCATAGCTGTCCAGCAGCGCCGGTCCGCCCCAGCCGTGGTGCACTGCGGCGAGTTTCCAGCCGAGGTTGGCGGCGTCCTCCAGCCCGGTGTTGATGCCGTAGCCGCCATAGGGCGGGTGGCTGTGGGCCGCGTCGCCGGCGATGAAGAAGGGCCCGGCCCGATACTGGTCGGCGCTGGCCACGCGCAGGTCCCAGTAGCCGACATGGTCGAAGGCGAGGTCGAACGGCGCGCCCACGGCCTGGTGCAGATAGGGGGCGAAGTCGAAGGCCGCGCCCGGCCGCGCGCCCGGCGGGGCCGGGGCGTGGAAGAACCAGGTCCCCTCCAGGTCGACCCGGCCGAAGAACTGCCAGTAGCCGCCGAGCGCCGGGTTGAGCACGCTGAAATAGGACTTGCCGGGATAGCGCTGCTGAAGAAGCCCGTGCAGCGCCTGCGAGCGGAACACCAGCAGCACCATCAGCTTGTCGTGGTCCGACAGGGTCTGGGTGATGCCGGCGGCCTCGCGCACCATCGAGCGGCTGCCGTCGCAGCCGACCAGCCATCGCGCCCGCAGCCTATGCCGGCCGCCCTCCGGGTCGGACACCTCGGCCACGGCCCCCTCGCCGTCCCGGCCCACCTGCTCCACCGTCCAGCCGAACAGAGCGGTGACCGGCTTAAGCTCGCGCACCCGGCGGCGCAGCACGGTCTCGGTGGCGTACTGCGGCAGGCGCTCGTTGGTGGTCATGTAGTAGTCGCGCACCAGCTCGCGCTGCAGCCAGTCGTAGCTGTGCGGGCCCAACAGGGTTCCATAGGCGGTCAGGCCGCCGATGCCGTACTCGGGCGGGATCGTCCGCGCGGCGCGCAGGGCCGTCTCGACGCCCCAGCGGTGGAAGTGCTCCAGGGTGCGCTGGGTCAGGTTCTGGCCCTTGGGCACGGCGTGCATGGCGCCCTGACGCTCGACCACCACGCATGGCGCGCCGCGCTGGCCGAGCTCGATGGCCAGACCCAGGCCCACGGGCCCGCCGCCGACGATCAGCGTCGGGGTGCGCTCGGGAAGGACGGCCTGGGCCTCTGCGGCAAGCGACATGGATCGACCTGGATAAACAGACGTCTGTTTAGTTGGTCCCGAGGCCATGGCCAAGACCTGGAGCGAGAATTCGACAGATGTCTGCTTATTCCTGGCCAAGGCGGCGGTTCGGCGCCTATCCTCCCGCAAAACGCGGGGGGCCGCCGGATGACGGGGCCGCCCCCAAGGGCTGGAGGAAACCATGGGTCATCGCGCGATGATCGGCGGCCTCGTCGCGAGGGTCCTGCTCGCCCTGGCCGCCGCGCCGGCCCTCGCCCAGACGCCGGAAAAGACGCCGGACAGGCCGCCGGGCGTGAGCAGCAGCTTCACCCGCATCCGCGGCGTCGACGCGGTGATCTCGCGGCCCACGACGCCCAACGCCCACAGCGGCACGGCCATCGTCATCATGCACGACGAGTCGGACTCGCTGCAGAACCTGCAGGCCCCGCGCCTGGCGGCGGCCGGCTATGTGGTGCTGTCCACCAACGCCCGCACCGGTCCCGATCCCGAGGACCACGACACCAACTGGGACAATGTCCTGGCCGACCTGCGCACCGTGGTCACCTACGCCCGGGCCATGCCGGGGATCGGCAAGGTGGTGCTGATGGGCCATTCCTCGGGCGCGCCGCTGATGGCCGCCTACCAGAACATCGCCGAGAACGGGGTGAAGGCGGCCTGCCAGGGCCCCGAGAAGATCGTCAAATGCCCGGGCAGCCTGCAGGGCGCGCCCAAGGCCGACGGGGTGGTGCTGCTCGACCCGATCTTCGGCGTGGGCACGGTGTTCCTGGGCTCGGTCGATCCGTCGGTCACCGACGAGGCCAATCCGAAGAAGCGCGACCCGGCGCTCGACAGCTTCAGCCCGGCCAACGGCTTCTCGGCCCAGGGCGCGCATTACTCGGCCGAGTTCCGCAAGCGCTACTTCGCCGCCGAGGCCGCCCGCAACAACCGCCTGATCGACGCGGCCCTGGCGCGGCTGAAGGCGATCCAGGCCGGCGACGGCCGGTTCGCCGACGACGAGCCGTTCCTGATCCCCGGGGCCACCCGCATCCCGCGCCTGTGGCGGCCGGACCTGTCGATGCTGGCGCACACCCAGCGGGCGCACCTGCTGATCAAGGGCGACGGGACCACGACGACCCAAGTGATCCGGTCGGTGCGCGTGCCCTCCGGAACGGAGCCGTCCAGCCAGCTGTTCGACGGCGGCGCCCTGCCGACCAGCGTCAAGCGCTTCCTGGCCACCTTCGCCGTGCGGGCCACGCCGGCGTTCAACGTCACCGAGGATTCCATCGAGGGCGTGGACTGGGCCTCGGGCTATTCCAATACGCCCAACAACGTGGAGGGCGTGACCGCGCCGATCCTGATCATGGGCATGACCGGCCACTATTGGCTGGTCTCCGCGGAGATGGCCTACGACCACGCCAGGAGCGCCGACAAGGAGGTGGCCTTCGTCGAGGGCGCCGTGCACGGCTTCACGCCCTGCGACGCCTGCGCCAGGACGCCGGGCCAGTACGGCGACACCGTCGCCCACACCTTCGACTACGTCATCGCCTGGCTCAACAAGCGTTTCTGAGCGGCTGACTCACCCGCCTTCGGGCGGCAGGATCGGCGTGCGGATCTGGCCGTTGAACGCGCTCGTGAACCGGGCCATCAGGGCCAGGAACTGGGCCTGCTCGTCGGGCGAGAACACCTCGAGCAGCCGCTCGCGGATCCGCTGGGCCGGCGCCTCCAGCCGTTGCAGCAGCTGGGCGCCCTCGGGCGTCAGCACCAGCATCTTGCGCCGACGGTCGCCGGCCGCCGTCTGCCGCGTGATCCAGCCGCTCGTCTCCAGCTTGGTCAGCACCAGGGCGCTGGTCGAACGGTCGATGCCGAGCAGGCGCGCCAGGCCGATCTGGTCCAGGCCCGGCACACGCTGGATGACGTAGAGCGCCCCGTACTGGGTGCTGGTCACCTCCAGCGCCCGGGTCTCCTCCAGGAAGATCGCCACCGCGATCTGGTGCCCGCGGCGCAAGAGGAAGCCGGGCCGCGAATAGAGATCGTCCAGGCCCGAGCCGGTGGCGGCGGTGTCTACCAAGGCGGCTCGCTCTCCTGGGGCGTCGATCACGCTCAGGTCCAGATAGCCACTGTTCGGCCGGGAGCGGCAAGCGGCGGTTCAGGGGGGAGCCGGGCGGGCCCTCACCCGGTCATCACCTTGAAGCCGGGCGTCCACGGGCTGGCCGGCTCGCGCAGCAGCCGCCCGTCGAGCATGCGGTGGCAGCGGTCGGCGCGGTCGGCGTGGTGGAAGGCGTGGGTGGCCATGACCACGGTGGCGCCGCCCCTCACCGCCTCGAACAGCAGATCCATCACCACCGCGCCGTTGGCGGTGTCGAGACTGCCGGTGGGCTCATCGGCCAGGATCAGCTTGGGACGCGAGACCAGAGCCCGGGCCAGGGCCACGCGCTGCTGTTGGCCGCCGGAAAGCTGGCCGGGCCGCTGGCGGGCGTGGGCCGAGAGGCCGACGCGCTCGAGGGCCTCGGCGATGCGCTCCTTACGCTCGCGGCCGGGCACGCGGCGGTAGATCAGGGCCACCTCGACGTTCTCAGCCGCGGTCAGCTCGTCGATCAGGTTGAAGTTCTGGAACACGAAGCCGACGTGCTCGCGCTGCAACTGGGTGAGCCGCCTCTCGCTGGCCCGGGCCACCTCCTCGCCCATGAACCGCAGGCTGCCTTCGCTGGGGGTGTCGATCAGGCCCATGATGTGCAGCAAGGTCGACTTGCCGCAGCCGGACGGCCCGGTCAAGGCGACGAACTCGCCGGCGCCGATCTCCAGGGTGACGCCGTCGACGGCGCGGGTCTTCACCTTGCCGCCATAGATCTTGGAGATGTCGGTCAGGCTCAGCATGGCGTCCTCCCTGCGTCCGCCCAAGCAGTATCGGCGGCTTTGCACGAAAGCCTAAATACCGGCAGCTCAATGACTTAGCGGATTTTTCAGGCGCTGACAGCGGAGCCGGTGTCCGAAAATGGACAGCGACCCCGGCGTCTCGCCGGCCGGCTCCGGCCCGGGCGCGCGCGCTCCGACCCGCCGGCGCCGGTGCATTGCGGCGACGCTTGGGCATGGCCTTGGGCGCCACTCTCGGGCATCCTGTGCGTTGTCGTCGGAACGACCACGAGAAGAAGCCTCATGACCGGCTCGTCCAAGATCGCCCCGTTCCTCGCCCTGGCCCTCGCCCTGCCCCTGACGTTCGGGTTCGCCGCGACCGCCGCCCGCGCCGAGGACGAGGTCCAGGCGATGCCGCACGACGAGCGACTGGAGAAGGCGTTCGGCTCGACCATCGTCTCCACCTATCCCGACGGCCGCCAGGCCGAGCTGTGGCTGAAGCGCGACTGGACCTACGAGTCTGAGGGCCGGCGTCACGATCGCTCCAGCGGGACGTGGCAGATCAAGGGCGACGACGAGCATGGCCGCAAGCTGTGCATGAAGCAGCGCCGCCCGTTCCCGGCGCCCTTCTCCTTCTGCACCCCCGTGCCTCAGGGCGGCCTCGACAAGCCGTGGACCGCCAAGGCCTTCACCGGCGAGCAGGTCAGCGTGCGCCTGGTGCGCGGCATGGTCGACCCGGCCAAGAGCGGCCAGGGAGAGGGCGCCCAGAAGGCTCAGGCGCCCCACGCGGAAGACAAGGGATAGGTGGGACCTACTCGAGCGCGGTTCCCTGCTCCGCCGCCGGATCGCACATCGGCGCGACGGTCCTCTGGGCCGGCCGTCCGAACACCATGAAGCGGGCGCACAGGAAATTGATGCCGTAGGCGATCACCGAGCTGATCACCAGGGCCCAGCCGTTGCGCGACACCGCGGGCAGGCGGCTGGCGACGAGGCCCGCGAACACCACATAGTTGATCAGGTTGCCGACGCCGTTGGAGCCCATATAGGCCAGCCACTGGCGGCCGCAGGTGGCCGTGGTCAGGCAGCGGAACACCAACAGGCCGTTGATCATGAAGGTGACCTGCATGGCGCAGGCCAGCGAGATCGCGCGGCCCTCGAACGGCGTCAGATGCAGGCTCCGGAGACACAGGTGCAGCACCGAGATGTCGGTGAGGAAGCCGAGGCCGCCGACGGCGGCGAACTTCAGGGCGGTGACGGCTTCGCAGCGCAGCTTGCGGATGTCCATGCGAGCCTAACGCTCGCGCGGCGGACGGTGTTGCCGCCCGTGGTCCCGACGGCGCAGGCAGGCCGGAATTATTCGCCGTCAGGGCGAGTTGCTTAAGGCGTTGTTAACCGCGATGCGCCTCGCGGGCGCGATTCACTAGGCATTAAATGCCTATCGGCAAAATCGGACCTGCGTCCTTCGCCCAGTCCTCTCCCGGACGGGGCGCGGGCGCTGTTTCGGGAATCCTCCCGGCCCAGCCCGAACGGCTGGGGCATCCTTAGAAAAGGAAACAGTTCGATGTCGCTCAACAGCATCAACACGAACGCGTCCGCCCTGTTGGCCCTGTCCAACCTGTCGACGACGCAAAACGCCCTGAACCAGACCCAGAACATCATCTCCACCGGCAAGAAGATCAACTCCGCCAAGGACAACGGCGCGGTGTGGTCGATCGCCCAGACGATGCAGGGCAAGTCGACCTCGCTCGACGCGGTGAAGGACAGCCTCGACCGGGCCCAGTCCACCATCGACGTGGCCATGTCGGCCGGCCAGCAGGTCTCCGACCTGCTCACCCAGATGAAGGCCAAGGCCCTGGCGGCCTCGGACACCTCGCTGGACACCACCAGCCGCACCGCCCTGAACGAGGACTTCAAGTCCCTGCGCGACCAGATCTCGAAGGTCGTGTCGAACGCCGACTTCAACGGCGTCAACATGGTCAAGTCGTCCGGCACCACGATCTACGCCCTGGCCAACGACTCCGGCTCCTCCAAGCTGACCGTCGCGGCCGAAGACCTGTCGCTCGGCGGCGCCAACATCAGCCTGTCGGCCGCCGCGTCGTTCAACTCGGCCGGCACGGCCAGCGCCTTCATCACCTCGCTGGACTCCGACCTGACCAAGGTGAACACCGCCCTGACCAAGCTCGGCACCGGATCCAACGCCCTGGCCAGCCACGCCAAGTTCGTCCAGTCGCTGCAGAATTCCCTGCAGACCGGCATCTCGAACCTGGTGGACGCCGACATGGCTTCCGAGAGCGCCACCCTGCAGGCCCTGCAGACCAAGCAGCAGCTCGGCATCCAGGCCCTGTCGATCGCCAACCAGTCGACGACCACCCTGCTGTCCCTGTTCCGTTAAGCGTGGACCGGGCGGCGGAGACGCGAGTTTCCGCCGCCCAACCCGCGTGAGCGGAGGCTCGGATGAGCACCATCACCCAGTTGACCGCGGTCCCCGCCGAGCTGCTGCTCGCGGCCCAGGCCCTGCGTCCGCCCAAGCCGGCTGAGCGCGAGCGCAAGCCCGCCAAGATGATCGGCAAGCCCATCGCCGACGCCGACCAGCGCCTGGCGATCCGGGAGGGCACGGCCGACGGCCTGTTCATCTACACCATCGTCGACCGCGCCAGCGGCCAGGTGATGATGCAGATCCCGCGCGAGGACCTGGAGAAGTTCGCCGCCCGCCCGGACTACGAGGCCGGCCAGGTGGTCGACACCAAGGTCTGACGTCCTGAGGGACTGGCCCTTTGGGCGCCGGTCCTAGATCTTCGTGAGGTCCACGGACGCCAGGGGCAGCCGGCGGACGCGCTTGCCTGTGGCCGCGAAGATCGCATTGCACACCGCCGGCGGCGTGGGCCCCACGCCCGGTTCGCCGACGCCGCCCCAGCGCGGGCCGCCCGACAGGTGCAGATAGGTCTCGATCTTCGGCGTGTCGGCCATGCGCACCACGTGGTAGTCGTGGAAGTTGGTCTGCTGCGTCGCCCCGTCCTTGATCGTGATGTTCCCGGCGAGCGTCTGGCCGAGGCCGAAGATCGCCCCGCCCTCCATCTGCTGGTAGATCGTGTTGGGGTTGGCGGCGTGGTAGCAGTCCTGCACCACCACGATGCGGTCGACCTTGACCTTGCCCTTGGCGTCGACGGTCACCTCGGCCACCTGCCCTGTGATCGAGCCGTAACACTCCATGATGGCGACGCCCCGGCCGCGGCCGGGCCCCATGGGCGAGCCCCAGTTCGACTTCTCGGCCAGCATGTCGAGCACGCCGATCCAGTCGGCACGGTCCAGGTGCGCCCGCCGGAACTTCACCGGGTCCTGGCCGGCGGCGTGGGCCAGTTCGTCGATGAAGCTCTCGACGAAGAAGCCGTTCTGCGAGGAGCCCACGCCGCGGCAGAAGGCCACCAGCACATGGGTGTTGAACACGTTGGCCCCGACACTGAGGTTGGGGATCTTGTAGGCGGTGCCCGAGAGGCACTCGACCGCCATCGGCTCCACGCCGTCGCCGGATGACGGCCGGCCGAGCGACCTCAGCAGGGACGGCACGGCCACGCGGCAGTCGAGGGCGTCGATGCGGCCGGTGTCGTCGAGCCGGGCGCGCCACTTGGAGGCGGCCTGAGGCCGGTAACGGTCGTGCTGGATGTCCTGCTCGCGCGTCCACACCAGCTTGACCGGCTTGCCCACCGCCTTGGCCACGGCGATGGCCTGGATGGTCTCGTCGGGCGTCGAGCGGCGGCCGAACCCGCCGCCGACGAAGTTGACGTGGACGAAGGTGTTCTCCGGCTTGACGCCCGCGGCGGCTGCCGCGGCGGCCAGCACCGAGGGCGGCGACTGGGTCGAGACCCACACGTCGAGCCGGTCGCCCTGCAGCCAGACGGTGGCGTTGAGCGGCTCCATCGGGGCGTGCGCCTGGTAGGGCGCCTCATAGACCGCCTCGACCAGCTTGCCGCCGGGCTTGCCGAGCGCGGCCCCCGCGTCGCCGTCCTTGCGGGCCGAGCCCATCGGGCCGTCGAGGCCGTCGCGATAGGCCTTGTCCAGGTCGGCCTGCTGCACCTTGCCCGAGGCGCCGATATCCCACTCGATCTTGAGGTCGTCGACCGCCTTCTTGGCCCGCCAGAACTTGTCGGCGGCCACGGCCACCGCATTGTCCATCTTGACGACCTTGAGGATGCCGGGCCGGCCCTGGATGGCGCTGTCGTCCACGCTCTTGAGCTTGCCGTCGGGCACCGGGCACTGCCGGACCGAGGCGTAGACCATCCCCGGCACGCGGGCGTCGATGCCGAACTTGGCAGAGCCGTCGATCTTGGGCCGGGTGTCGAGGCGCGGGGTCGGCTTGCCCACCAGGCGGTATTCGTCCGGCGACTTGATCTTGGGCTCCTTGTCGAGCTTGATCGCCGCCGCGTCGGCGCAGACCGCGCCATAGGTGACCTTGCGGCCGGTGGGCATGTGCTCGATGACGCTGTCCTCGCACTTGCATTCGGAAGCGTCGCACTTCCAGCGGCGGGCGGCGGCCTCGACCAGGCGGGCCCGGGCGCTGGCGCCGGCCTGCTGCAGCATGTTCACCGAGGTGCGCACGCCCTGGCTGCCGACCGTGGTCATGGAGCCGTAAGCCTTGAGGGTCAGGTTGCGGGTCGCCGAGGCGTACTCGCACCGCATCTTGGACCAGTCGCAGTGCAGCTCCTCGGCGATCAGCATGGCCAGGGCCGTCGTCGTCCCCTGGCCCAGTTCGTTGTGCGGCAGGCGCAGGGTGACGGTGTCGTCCGGATCGATCACCACGAAGGCCGAGAGCTCGTGCGGCGGAATCGCCTCGGGGCTCTGCAGCAGGCCCATGGGCTGGGCCCCCGCCTTGCCCGCGGCGAAGGCTGTGGCCGGCAGGTTGACGCCGATGGCCAGGCCGCCGGCGGCGCTGAGCATCGTGGTGACCGCTTCGCGACGTGACATCCCAGTGAGGGCTTGGCCGCGGCGCGTGGTCTTGTCGAGGAGCGCGTTCATGATCCTACGCCTCCGTCTTGGCTTTTTGGCCAGAGGCCATCAGGTCGGCCGCACGGTGGACCGCCTTCTTGATGCGCGGATAGGTGCCGCAGCGGCAGATGTTGGTCAGGCCCTTGTCGATGTCCTCGTCGCTGGGCCGGGGGTTCTTGGCCAGGAAGGCGGCCGCCGCCATGATCTGGCCGGACTGGCAGTAGCCGCACTGGGGCACGTCGATC